>Ga0302285_10002285_pt1 | contig 10725 bp, 4 predicted proteins | sample III_Fen_E2_2_FD_200455 | JGI IMG/M metagenome (GOLD analysis project Ga0302285, IMG submission 200455) | Peat permafrost microbial communities from Stordalen Mire near Abisko, Sweden - III_Fen_E2_2 | ecosystem: Environmental > Terrestrial > Soil > Wetlands > Permafrost | place: Sweden: Abisko...
GGTAGAGCGCAAGTTTCAAAATCCATTTTTTAAGTTAATCTCTGCGTATCACAGGATCAATCTGACTTAAATTTCTTTTCTTTTTTCTAAAAGTTTTTGTGGTAATTTAGTTTTTTCGTTGATTATCAGAATTACCCTAACAATTTGCACAGAATTTCAAAAGATATTTCGAATGTATTTAAGGTTTGCAACAAAAGTAGATTTACTGTTAGAGTATTTAAAGGAATTAAATATTTTTAAAATAGCAATGCATAATAGTTGAAAGAATTGATTGAATTAGAATCACATAATTATGTTGGTGAATAGCTAAATTGGATTATTTCCTTTAGTATTTTTTAAGAAATAAAAAGATATTTTGTAAAAAGATAGATACATCCTTAGATGACTTTTATTCCTTTTGAGAAATCCTCAAATCAAGAGATCAGATCTCAAAAGAGAATCATCGTTTAGAATGTAGTGATGCTGGCTGCTTCAAGAAATTGTCAATAAGTAATTAATTATCTTTGTTGAAAGCAATTAGCAAATTGTAATCGTCATTAATAATAATGGTAATATTCAATTTAGGATAATTAAAGAGTTAATAAGGGCTTTAATGTCCGCAGCTGCTTTATTAATTTTAAACTAAATTGCATCAAATTAACACATTAGTTAAGACCAAAGAGTTAATAATTTTCAAAAGTACCTCAATTTCTTTTTAGTTCTAATTAATTATTAGGAATGATCTCATGTTTTGATGGTAAGAATAATAGCATTCTTGTACTTGCTAGCTTTGCACAGGCAAAGAACTAAAAAATATTCTTCAGAAAATCAAATATTCAATAAGTAACCGCAAGATATTCAATGTTGCAGTATTTCAATGCTTCTTTGAATGGGTGGAATAAAATATTTTGGACTTTTTTATGGTTTATTTTTGAATATATCACGATGGATGAAGGATGGGTTTTCTGTAGTTATCCATTTGCTAAAGGTTTAAAGGGAAATAATATTGTACTACTAACAGATTATTAAAATAACTATAATTATTATTATTATAATTGTTGTTTTGTTTTGGTTTAAGACTAGAAACAAAGATAATCAATTTAAAATATGATGTTGTTTGTTAAGCCAAAAGAAGAACAACAAACAAACATAGTCTAGTAATTTTAAACAGTTGCTTAGACATTATTCAGCCGACTGAATAAGAACTTAAGTGATTTAGTTTAGTAATAGCTGATGTTATTACTTTGGAATCTAAGGATATATTTGTTAGAAAAAATAAACGCAAATGGAAATCTAAAACAGTCCAATTTTGCTCTAGCAAATGTGTAAGGCACACAGATATAAATTTCAAATACAAATATCTCTCTCTCTCATTTGAATGAAGAAAAATACTTCCAAGAGAGAAAAGATATTATGAGATTAGTTTGTTTTTTACCCAGTCAAAATTAAAATAAAACTTGGGATTTTGTTTTGTTGTCGGATGTCTTTCAAGCTCTTTTGTTTCTCAGGAGTAATTAATTATCAGCCAGAACCGAAAGAGAAAGATTAAGCACAGCGCGAAAAGAAGATTATCTTTAGATCTAGGGATGTGGTTTATATTAATAACAAAATGGATGTAGAATAGAATCCTCAAAGTGAGGAACTTAGAATATGATTTTGATATTAAAAACAATAAATTTTCTTGGAAATAGAGTGTGGCAAATCTTGAATTGCTAAAAAAAATTGACTAATTCTTTAATATTTAAATATTTACTGTAATCGCTTCGACAAAAAGTAATTTAAACAATCTTGCTTATTAACCACGAGATATTAGTTTTCTTTCTCAGGCTGTTTCGCATTTGAAAAATCACATTTGATAATGCAATTCAATAAAGTGAAACCACAATCAGTGAAAAAGATATATCAAATATACCTCTCGTTTTCTAGGAAGGGTAAACAGTCCTAATCGATAACAAAAAGGTTTATTGCTGTTGCTATTTTAAGAGTAATAATTATGAATTGTCTAAGTAACTTTCATTTCAATTTTATTTCAACTTTTTTTCGAATCATCAAAGATGCACATTTTTTCTTATGTTCTATAGCCAAGCCTACTCCTAAAAATTGAAGGCATAAGCTGAGCGATATCCAATGAGGATGAATACTATTTTCAAATAGACAAAAAGATATTTTAAGATAATTATTAAGGCATTTGTATCCAAAAAAGATTGATTTGTCAAAAAATAAAGTAAGTAATTTTAGATTTACTGAGTCAATAACGATGGATTATTTGTAAAAGAGCAAATGAAATAAACATCAAACAATACGAGAATATGCTATTCTGTAATAGTTTATTCAGTTATATTACGGAAGAAAGTTGTTAATTAGGAGATGGTTGTGTATTGTAAGAGTGAATACACATAAGATATTGTGCTTATTCATTTACAGAGGGGGGGAAAAAATATTGAGTTTTTAGACAAAGAAAAACTAGTTAGACGTCACCAAAAGAGATATGAGAATTGGGAGAGTGAAAATTGAATACTTCGTCAACAGATCAATTGAAATAAGAGTGAGACAGCAAAAATTGCAGATTCCTAGTTGAAAAAAAGATAAAAAAAACATATTGACTTTAAGAACCAATTTGGGTAGGAAAGAAAAAATCTGTTTGATGCAGATGAATAAATCATCCATTCAGGGAAGAGTCTAGCGGTGCGAAGTAACCAGCGGGATATTTGAAAAACTAAAAAAACTAAATAAATGTCTTGGAGAGATTTCTAGAGATGAATTGGGAGAGTATTTTAATAAAGGTATGACAAGCTGAGTCCGGGGTATCACATGGTATTTAATTTCCAAAGAAAACGAGGGCAGTGAAGAGGGGGGTGAATATGAAATTTCGTTTTTGGTAGCTATCTATTTTTTAGTTTTTTTCTACTAAATCGAATTTAAGAGTTAAGGAATCGTTTTGGTTTGTTTGAATTGAGTTGTTTGGAGGGGTAGGCTAGAAAAAAGAGGGAAAATGATATGTTCAACTTTATTTCAATAAATCGAGAACTGAAATAGGCTATGAAAAGAGATGGCACTGATGAATAGAGAATTGCAGTATTTATCTGCAATGGAGAGGATTGAGAAGTGAAATTTTTTAAAAAAAATATAGTTAAAACTTAAGCGGTAAAAAAGTAGTCCAAATGGAAAGGGAAATAACATGTAGAAGAAGGAATTTGATAATCCAAAATAGGAATAAGAAACTGATTTGGATATTTAAATATGCAAGTGGGGAGGATAAACAGAAGAAGATGACGAAAGATTTTACAGAAAATAATAAAAAAATAGCAACAGATAAGTGTTGTCTATGTAATAATTTTGATGGATTTGGATGCATAATGATTATTGTGCTGCGATTTGGGGGATTTTACGAATGCTGTACAAGCAGGCATTCAATTTGATTTCAATAAATCCAGAAAGGTAGCCTCTCTTAAACCAATAATACATTTAATCCCAAATCAAAAATATAATTCGATTTATTTCAAAATATAAAAAGAAATATCTTTTCGTTTTATGAGTACTCGTCTTGACACTAAGCTAGAAGATATCCCTTGTCTTGTTCCTTCACAAGAAGTAGTCAATCTTCAGTAATTATAGTAAAATAAACCTGTCGTAGGTTAGATTCCTCAACCATAAGGATTTTTTAGCTCATTTCCTCAAAATAAGTTGAATAATGGCTCCACAAACAACAATAACATCTAAAATTCATTAAACTTGGATCCTACTATTGTGAAGGCTTTGTAATAATAAATACTTCTTCTCCAGCAGTAACAACAACAATAGTAATAGTTCTAACAGAATGCTAGTTTTTAGGCTTTGATGCAGCAAATGTAGATGAATACCTCTCAATAGTAATAACCCCTGTAATAATCGCCACTTTTCCCTGCTAATTTTCTATCTCTTCCTACATAGTAATAGTCACCCTATTCTTTAGGAATTTAATAATAATTTAATTAACAACGACAACAACAACAATAATAACCTTTATACTCTTAATTGAATTCCTCTCCTTTAAATACATAACTTTAGCTTCTTCTTTAAAACAACTTTCTTGCACCGAATCCTGTCTAGAAAGCTAAAACTCAAACGTCTTAAATGATTTTTACTCCAGCAGTCAAGGAAGAGGAGTAAGATGAAAATGATCTTGAAGAGTAAAATATTCCTAATGAATAGGATAACGAAGATGATGATCAGGTTACAGCAGGTTAAGAGCTTTCCCGAAGAAATAGTAGTATAATTTTTAGAAACGGATTCCAACCCCACAGTCCTAATTCACAGTTACAATAATTCCTATCCCAATAACAGCTAAATAGCAAAAATTTGAAAGATTTTCAATGCGATGATAGAGCAAGATCAGCTACAACTCTGGTATATTTCCCATTGAATCCTTTAAACGAGCATTCAAAAATGATATTCCAATCACCTACAGGGATTTCTAGTTATGATAAATTCTAGAATTTTACTCCTTAATATTTACCTACTTAGCAGCTCCTTCAAAAGCAGCAGTCAATCAACACTTAACTAACTGAATTTTAGCTTGGAGGAGCTTCCAATCCGAGTATTTAAACCCTTGAAAACTACAGAAATCTTCGAGCAGGCACATAATAGACTTCCTCCGCCCCAACAGCATTTTCCGCTGACTAAGTTAAGGAATTTAAATAATAAATGGGAATAATCGTTCGAGATAAAGAAACTTTGGCACCGTTTTTGGAACATTGGAATTCAAAACAAGAAACACAGCAAGTTCTTGATAAATCCTATTCCCTTTTGAAAGCATTCTCGAGGGAAGGCAGTGCAGAATATGAGAATGAGTTTCACGTGGAGTACTTAGAAGACAGCTAGAAATGTAATTATGTCAATAAATTTATCAACAGCAAAGGTCTCATCGTGAGAGACGAAAAATTTGGTAAAATCAAAATAGAAAACAAAATATCAAGATTCCACAATCTCTCTCGTCTTTTGATGTACACAATCCTAACTGCTTTCCACAAGAACAATCTCGCCCTGATGAATTTAGACACTGTTCGCTAGGAGGCGATTATTAAGATGATCTAACATTTGAAGTAATCTGCAAGAAAGAAAACACCAAAGGGACTTATTAAAACGGATTTTTTCAATCACACACATTACAATGTTCTGTTTCTCACGATTAATGAACACAACATAGATTAAGTTCGCAAAAATCAAAAGGATATTAGCACTCACTACAAAGTTTTCAATATTAATCTGGAAAAACCATTTAACGAAATCTCTGAGGATCTGAGATACAGCAACATCATCAAAAAGCTCGCTTATCACATCATGCTAGCGTCATATAAGAAATCTAAAGATGATAAAAGAGATTCAGAACTCTCAAACTCCTCTAATTCTACGTACAGAGAATAATATATTGACAGAGCGATGATTGGTATTGGAAAATTGAATCAAGGTGTTCTTATTCAGAGATTCTGAGGGGATAATTAATTATTAGCTATTTCCTTCTGAACAATCTGAGGGTTTTTTACATTAGAATTTTAAATAGGCTAACAAAATATCCAATCTTTTTTATTATTATGACCCACATGATTTTCCACACTGAGCTTTAAGGCATCCTAAATGGTCTTTCAATTAAGAAAACAAACCTATGAAAATCTTGAAACAGCTCAAGAATTATTGTATTCAACATATATCTTATCTTCTTCTTTGTGAATAGCATTCACATAAATATTTCTAATCATATTCTAACTTAGTCTTATTGCTTATTGCATTACCTTTTTTAATTAACATTCTACTGAGATGAGATATATTCCTTTACACCCTGAATAATATTATTTAAAAAACAACTTGTGAAAATTTAAGTTTATTATTTTGGGTTAAAAAAATGTGTGATTGAAGGCTGAATTTTTAAAAATCGGAGGAATTATCAAAGTATTTTTTGGTAGTTCGATGTTAAGACATTCAAAATGCAAAATTCAACTACCTAAATTCCTCGGAGGGACTATGGTAATAATAATTAGCATTGTAAAGCTTCAAGCTTTATTGCAAGTTCAGTGGAGATTGAAGTAACGGCAAAAAGTTAAGAATATTGTAATTTCAAAGCCAAGAATCATGTTTTGTTTGACTATTTCATAGGGTGTTTGCTATTCTTTGGAAACTCATTTTTCTAACTTTTTTGATTGATCATTTAATAATTACATACACATCAATTTCAATGTATAGAGATGAAAATATTTCATATTAATTTCTCTCAATTTCTGGAATTCTGTTTGCAGTTTGACTCAGCATGATTAAGGTTTTAAGATAAATTTTTGTATTTCTTTAAAAAGATAAAGTCCATAATTAATTATCGTCCAATGATTTTCTTAACTATTTTAGCTAAAAAATGAGCTCAATTTAACTAAAAGCAGGTAATATCAGTAAAAAAACTCTTTATAATATTGATATTTTACTTTATTTTTGGTTTATTTCAACTCAAAAACTATTATTTCTTAGAATAATCATCGATGTTTACATTGGTAATACAGAAGTAAGAAAAAAATGGAAAAAATTCCATGAAATATGTTTGGAAGACTTACAAGACCATCAGATATTGAAGATTAAAGAAATAACTATGACATTAATTAAAATATAATTGCGGGCTTTTATGATATGGTGGGGTTTAAAAGTTCTCTCAGAAGATAAGGTATCTTTTATTTTCAATTTTTAAGATTGATTTCACTGTGATTAGAACAAAAAATAGTAAATGTATACTCCCTTTTTCAAATCAAGATCCTTGCTAGCAACTGACGAATTTCATTGCACACCTATTTCAAAAAGAACAAGAAGAAGGAGAAAACTTTTAATATGTAAAAACAATATCTTTTCGCATTTTATATACTCATTTTTAACATATTTGTTTTTCCTTGTCAACTTGTCAAGGATAATGATGTGCCTGAGAGTTCAATATTATCCAGTTTCACAAAACTGAGAAAGAAAGAGAGTTTTTAGAAACAAGCAAAGGGGGAAGTTGAATAATCTGTATTAATAAACGAAATAGAAGATATGATACACACACAATAATTTAGCTTCTGAATTGATCTGCTTTTGACAGACTATTTTTGGTGGAGAAAGTGAAATTGTGTTATTAATTACATCCAAAGCGAAAAAAAGCAAAAATACGCAATGTAGGATCTGAATAACGTAGTCGAACTTGATTTATCATCAATCGACTTTTGCGTGTCAAATAAGAGTTCATTTGCTACTTCTGCATCGTCAACGGATAAGAAAGCAGGTCTGTAGATTATTGCCATTTATTTTCATTTTTGCTTCACGTTTTCGTCTAATAAGTGACTGATGTTTTCAAGTAGACAGTATATCAATACCCAGAGCAGACAAGAATCTTGAGAACAAAGCTGTGAATCCCTTCGATCTTGTGAAGATCAAAGTTACTCTTGATGATAATTACTACATCTTCTCAAGATACCTCATCAGCAGAATGCTCGCTCTGATCGGTGTAACTCCAATATTCACAATGTATTCAGGATGCTAATAATTATAAGTTTTCCACCTTTGAAAAAAGGCATTACCCATGAAAATATCCAATATCTCAAACAAGAAATGCATGAAATGTCTGATACAATGTGACCTAATTTGATTTCTGATAAGATCGACAAACAAACAGCAGCTGGAATAGCCAAGTCAATCAAAAAGAAGCTCGTTGAAAGACAAGTACTCGAGATCAATCAGAATCAGCTTGAAGAGACATTATTTGAGACGATAACCTAATTCATCCCTCTGAATCCAGCTTCTGTCATTGGCACCTACAAGATTGTTTCAGAGTAGCTTACACAAAGTTTGGAATAGTTTAAACAGGAAATCTTCATCCATATCATCTTGAATTTTTGTCACTTTTCTAATAATTTTGATGACTTTCAAACAGATTCTATCGTATGCGAACTCCGATCATTGTACTAATTTTTGGAGCGCCTAAAATCGGAAAATCCAACATTGCGAATTAACTTGCTGATAAAATGAACATCTCCAATGTCCTCTAAACAGACATAATAGCGAGCGTCATGGATATGATGCATGTACCTGAACATTCGATCAACACATGGAAGTAACTATTTGTGGAAGAAGTTGGTGAACTTTAAAATATAATAGCATTTTTAAGTGATTTTTGTACATTTTTACAGTGATATGAATATCGATGAAGCCGAAATGATTCGAAGATACAGCTAGAAATGCTATCAAATCCGTAAAGGCGCGAATACTGACATACAAAAATGTCTCTAACAAGGAAAACCTGTAGTTATTGAAGGAAATGAGCTAGATCCTGAAGAGTTCCTTAGAAGAAGAAAGAATCAACAAGGGAATCAAGATGAACAGGATAAACTAATATAAGAATAACTGTAGAATTTCGTTGGAGGAACTATCAAAGAAGCGGATTTATTAGATGATTATTCTTTCAATCAAGATCCTGCAAGTGTATTATAAAAATGAAAATTTGTTTTTTAGAAGGAGAACAAAGTAATATTTTAACTTTGTTTTGTTGTTGGGACTCTTTTTAGATAGAATTGTTTCAGCCTGAGCCTCAGGAATGGGAGAAAGATGCTGAGAAAGAGAGAATGAAAGCAGCCTAGGATTATTATGAAAAATTCGATTAAAGCTAGATGGTCGTAGTAGCTTTCCATTTAGTCATCAGCAAGAAGTAGCATCTATTTAACATTAAAAACTCCAATTAAATCCTGAAGATCTCTGACTTACAAGAAAGAGAAACTCAAGCGTAATTACTTCTTAAAAAACATCAAGCGATACAGAACCATTTGATCAAAAAATGCTCCTTGTCGTTTGCTATCCCGATTGACATCAACTGTTAGTAGCATACTTTAGATACCCTACAAAAGATTCTCTTACAGAAAATTGATAATTGGTATCACAGCAGCTAATCATTGTTGATCCCGAAAAGCTGAATATATTTTTAGAAAATCTTTGTAAATAAATGTCTCTTCGATTAGTGGGAGCAAACATATTCTTTTTTGATTATCTTCTTATGATTTGGATGCTTTACTTTGGGGGCGGAGGAGATACAGGAATAATAAAAGATCGAAAGTTCTTGAGAGGTATTTGGGATTGCCAAAATGAGAAAGAAAAAAAATAATCAAAAATAATAGTTTTTCACTTAAGATAAGTAGTAGTAGTTTGTCATAGAAATTTTTGTAAGGAAATAGCAGACCACACAGCAAATGGAGAATGAGGAACGCAAGGAGATGATTGATGCCATCTAAAAGGTTTGAAAGATTGAGTTTAGTTTTGTTATTGCAGCTAAATTATCTATGTTTGATAGGACATAACAGCTGTATGCTTTAAGAGATGTTTCTACAGTGATACTTAGAAAATGGATATCCAATGCTTTGACTTATGTTATTAAAAGTACAAGTTAGTATTGAGAGACACGACTAATGTCATGAGAGAAATTGGGATAAATTTACATTCAGACATTGCATATAAAGCATTTCCAGAAGAAAATCCTTGGCATGCAGCGTTTCATGCAGGAATATTCCTCAAACTCTTCAAGGGAATACCTACGGCTAACGACTATCTCAATGGAAAAGTAGCTTGAAAAGGGAAAATTCAGGGAGAATGTTCTAATTTTATGTTTAAAAAAATTATCTGTCTCATTAAGCAATTTTGAAACATTGTGTTAATAATTTGCAAGTTAGTAATAAAACCTTCTATTTATTTTTATTTTCTATCTCTGTTTGTCCTCACAACCACCATAATGATGTTCGCAAGCATATGTGGGCAAAGAATCATTATATTATCAAGTCTTAAAAATTCATAATTTGAAGTACTTACATTCTTGTTTTTCTTCAATCCTTTTTTCTTGAAAAATCATTAACAATAAAGGCAAACAAGCTTCACTTTTTTTAAATGAATTATTAAAACGAGTTCTATCAACAAAGCTTTTAAAATTACCTTGAAAAATACCTTAAAATAAGGTTCTTAAGCACCAGAAACTACCTGAGTTTTATCTCTCTCTCTTGTAAAATATTTTTTGAAAGCTTGGATAAATGGAGCAAACAAAGATTTCGAAAATAACTCAATGATGCGATTTATTCTAAATTAATTATTAGATTTAAGAGCTTTAAACGATTCATCTAAACAAAATACAAGAATATTGTAATCAAATGCCATATGATTTGAGTCTATTTTTAGAGACTTTGACCTTTTCTGTTTGAGAGAGATCTTCGAGGACAAGCTTAGGGTTTTTCTTTTCTTCTTCTTGTTCCTTCTGTAGTTGTTTTTCTTCCTTTTGCTTCTCCAATTACTTAAGATATTTTTTCTTGTCTTTCTTCTTAAGTATCTGTAGATCTTCCTTGGTTACTAATCCTTTTTCTGTGTCCTTTTTGACTATTTTCTGGTTTTAAAATGAATAAAAATAATTAAAGGTTTGTTGCAGATAATCCAATAGAATAGCAAACATACTTTATTGATTTTGGTAGATTTTTCGACTTGCATGAGGAACTTTTTATTTTTGAGGAGTTTTGATTTAACTTTGCCTTCATCTTCTCTGTAAGGTGCTAGTTTCTTGATTGAAATAAACCTGTTCAACGCATCAGTGTCTGCAAACAGCAGTTATTCGTCACTCAGTCCGTATGATTCAGGTTTCACATCGATGTACTGTTATTGTCAAAAGAATCCATGTAGTTTTATTCATATGTAGTGGGTTTCCGTCACAGTTTTTAGATAAAAATTAAAAATTATTAT
>Ga0302285_10002286_pt1 | contig 10722 bp, 6 predicted proteins | sample III_Fen_E2_2_FD_200455 | JGI IMG/M metagenome (GOLD analysis project Ga0302285, IMG submission 200455) | Peat permafrost microbial communities from Stordalen Mire near Abisko, Sweden - III_Fen_E2_2 | ecosystem: Environmental > Terrestrial > Soil > Wetlands > Permafrost | place: Sweden: Abisko...
TTATCAAACCAAATTCTTCTATTGATTTGAATGAAAGCTCAAATTATTATCAGATTTCATACAAATCATAGAGTATTTACTAAGGAGAAAAAGTCACATAAGATGATAAAACCACCATAAAACCTGCAATCTACAGTGCAATCGCTTCCTACTTTAAAAAAATCCACCAAATTTAATCTAATTTCTTGTCATTATTCTTGAGCTCTTCCACTAAGTGTTTAGTTAACTTTGTAAAAATCAATCCGCTGTGAATTCTCTTGCAGATGACCTGCAACCTTAGTTGTGAGCTCAATTCTACTCTAGAAAGCTAATCTTTGAGTTCCTTCATCATTTCCTCTACCGTTTCTAGGAATTATTTCACATGCTCCTCACAGACTAACCTCACATACCTAGGTGAAATTTAAGTCAAAGCGAATATTTTTTCCTTGCTTTTCTAATTAATATCTAATATCAGCTCATAACGGAGCTTGCAAAGATTATCTGTACAATTCTGTAAAAGATGTGCTGTCTTTGCATTTGAAAAGTTTCGATAAGGGAAATGAAATTGTATATTTTTAGGAAATATTCTAGTTTCCTTTAAATACTTCACAGTTGCAAGTAGGTCGTTTTCATTGTCCAATTTTATGAATTTGAACTAGTTAAATACAGAAACAAACCTTCTGAAATAGTAGACTAGATAGATGCTCCCAAATATGATCCCAAGAGTTAAATTTATCAATGAGATTGTTTCGGAAATGTTCAATGTAGTTATATTACCGTAGAGGTCTTTGCTAAGATGGTTAATTCCAAGCGAGAGAAGTAAAATGAGCATCACCATTATTTTTACATAAGAAGAGGGAAGCATAAACTTTAAATAGCAAATCTGTTCATCATTTAAATTTGAATTCTAAGATAATAGTAGAGCATCTCTTGTTTTTATTACAAAAGCCTTACAGTCAATGAGGGGTTTGTCAGCAGGATAATTAATGTAAACAACTAGTTCAACAGCTACAAGAGTGTAATGAAAGTATCCTATACTAAACCCAACGTTTTAAGAAGGTAGAATAAATAGACTACTTAAAAGTAAATAACCAGCGATCAAGAACAAAGGTTCTTTCTTACTAATTTTTTAATTTACCAATAAATTCAAGGCAATCGTAAAGCCTATGTAACTCAGGAACATTGTATTAGCGAGAATAGCATCAAGTTAAGAGATTTAAGGATTAGTGAAAATATTTGATCGGAAATATGTTTTGGATTGAATGAACAGAAGGAGAATCACTCTTTTCTAGATTAGTTCGTAAATATTATATGGTGGCCTAACTGAATAAGGATTGAAGAACACAGCATAAAGTGTTCTAAGCTGAAAGAATTCAGCGCACCCTAAACCGCAGTCTTCATCACAGCAACAACGAGTGCCAAATGTTTAGAGTTTCTCAAAGCCAAACAGAATCCAGTAGAAAATCGGGTAGATGATTTCTCCAGCAAGAATAAACTTGATCCCCAAATAGATGTTTATAGAGCTACAGAATCCTAAGCGATCCAAAACAGCGTGTACATGATATGTTTGCACATTTGTAAAAATTATCTTCTTTTCTTTTTGTGTTGTTATTTGCTATTCTGTATTTACTTCTTTCTCTTAGATACTTTTTCGCAATTTCAAATTAAAAAAGCTCTCAAATGTAAGAAACTCCAACTAAATCTTGAATTTGGAATATCCAATTTAATAACTATTTTTAATAATAATCTACTTTCGTAAATTTAATAATAGTTAAGTTCGCACAAAAGACAGTTTCGAATAAGTAGATTTAGAAAATGTTTCCCACATACATAATTAAATCTAATTCTTCAATAATTTTTGAATGAAAGCGCAAGCTATTATCAGATTTCATACAAATCATAGAGTATTTACTAAGGAGAAAAAGTCACATAAGGTGATAAAATCACCATAAAACCAGCAATCTACAGTGCTATTGCTTTCTACTGTAAAAAAATCTACCACATATTTTCCAATTTCTTGTCCTCATTTTTGAGCTCTTCCACTAAATTTTTAGTTAACTTTGTAAAAATAAATCCATTGTAAATTCTTTTGCTGACAATCTGCAGCTTCAGTTGTGAGCTTAATCTCAAACTGAAAGACTAATCTTTGAGTTCCTTCATCATTTCCACTGCTGTTTCTAGGAATTATTTTGCATGCTCCTCGCAGAGTATCCCCAAATATTTAGGTGTAAATTAAACATTAGAGAACACTTTTTCCTTGCTTTTCTAATTTATATCAAATATCAGCTCATAACTGAGCTTACAATGGTTATCTGTACAATTCAGTAAAAGGTACTGCGCGGTCTTTGACTTCGAAACAGTTCGTCGAGCGAAACGGAATTGAATATTTTTAGGGAATGTTCTAGTTTCTTTTAAATACTTCACAGTTGTCAGTAGATCATTTTCATTGTCCAATTAGATGAATTTATATTAGGAAAATACAGAAACAAATCTTCTGAAGTAGTAGGCTAAATAGATGCTCCCAAATATTATCCCAAGCGTTATATTTATCAATGAGATTGCCTCGGAAACGTTCAATGTAGCTATATTACCGTAGAGATCCTTGCTAAGATGGTTAATTCCAAACGAAAGAAGTAAAATAAGCATCACCAAGATTTTTACATACGAAAAAGGAAGCATAAACTGTAAATACCAAATCTGATCATCTTTTTAGATTGATTTCTAAGATAACAGTAACGAATCTATTGTGTTATTTACAAAGAGTTTAAAGTCGAGGAGGGGTTTATCAGTGACATAAATTATGAATGCAACTCCTTCTATTGCTACAAGAAAATAATGAAAGTATCCTATACTAAATCCAACGTTTTAAGATGGCAGAATAAATAAACTACTTAAAAGAGTATAACCAGCTATCAAGAACAAAGGTTCTATCTTTTTATGTTTTTTATTTACCCCTTAGTTCACTGCAATCGCAAAGCCTATGTAACTCAGGAACATTACATAAGCGAGAATAGCATCGAGTTAGGAGATTTAAGGATTAGTGAACATATTCGATCTGAAATATGTGTTAGATTGTATGAACAGAAGGAGAATCACTCTTTTCTAGATTAGCTTGTAAATATCATATGGTGGTCTAACTGAATAAGGATTGAAGAACACAGCATAAAGTGTTCTAAGCTGGAAGAATTCAGCGCACCCCAACCCGCAATCTTCATCACAGCAGCAACGATTGGAAAACGTTTAGAGTTTCTCAAAGCCAAAGAGAATCCAGTAGAAAATTGGGTAGATGATTTCTCCAGCGAAAATAAACTTAATCCCGAGATAGATGTTTATGGAGCTACAGACATCGTAAGCGATCCAAAACAGCGTGTACATGATATGCTTGCACATTTGTGAAAATTATCTTCTTCTCTTTGTGTTGTTATTGTTGATTATTCTGAATTAAATTCAGCTTGGGAATGGTTGTAAAATCTTTCTACAGGTATCAGGGAAATAAATTTCCAGACTTTGACACTTACATAATATAGAGAATTTAATCGAGATTTATCTTCAAAATATTTTTCTATTATAAATTTTAAGATAAATATTATTAATATGCATAAATAAATTTATAGAATGCATTTTTAAATATTAAAATAACATAATAATTTGAACTTAAACTTTGTTAACACATATTAAAAACAATTTCATTTATTCGTAAAATCTTGATATTTTTTTGCTAGTAATTCTAAATCCAGTTGGTAAATATCATTGAAAGACATATTATGTCGATCTCCACCAAATAACAGAAGCTTATCTTTCCCATTAAACGCTATTCTATGTCCGTCACGCGCACAAGGTTTTTTTCCTTATTTGATTTTCATCTGATCTTTCAAAGGCTGCATGAATCGACTCACAGTGATACGTCCAAAATCTGTTAATCGTCCAGTGCGGATCTTCAAAGAAGGCATCGGATTGCCAATCACTTCAAAAAAAATAAAATGACAATGGTTGATAGGAAAGAAGGAGGAAAATGTATGTAACAATTAATGCTTAAGGAAATTTTTTCTTACTGAGAAGTGCATTTTTCATTGCTTCCGATGTGGGTGACATGTCACGGTAGGACTATTATTCTTTGTTAGAGATTTCAAATGTCTAGAGCATGTGTGCTTTTCTTGCTAGGAATTCTTTGCGTTTTTGCTCAACAAGCACAGTTGGACTGTAGAGTCCTTACGAAGCATTGGATTTAGATTCGTCTTCGTTATCACAGAAACTCATTGAACCTGCTTTGCCTCTTCTCATTGGACTTACTACAGTAGAAGATTCTTTAGGGGAAAAAACAAATTATCGTTTTTTAAGAGAACAACTTTAATTTTTTTGTACATCTTTTGGTAGGAGAACTCAGTCCAGTTGGTTTTCGAACAGACGAGCTACGAATATGCCTTAATTCAGGAAGCCCAGGTGAGTTTGTTAAAGATTTATCTCTATTTCCTGGTGATAAGGCTATTTTCGGTAAGGAATCTCTTCTTCTTGCTGTATCCGAATCCACAATAGTCCAGGTTGAAGTTTATGGGTTAAAAATGCAAAGATCATCCACTTCCCAAGTTATATCATGGATTCCACCAAGAAGAACAATTTAGTCGTTTAGTACGAAGAGTTAATGACCAGATCGAATCAAGGGAATCTACGCATCAGCTGGGATGATCTAAAGATATTGTTTCGTTTTCAAATTGAATTCCCAAAGATCATTCATCCTAACAAATCCATCAGTACCACCGAACGCATAGATAGAATTAGGTTTGGATGGAATATATGTAGCAGCTGATTCAAATCTAGCTTTAGGAAGATTACTGTGTGAGAAATGATAGTTATTGGAGAATAAACAAGTCCAAATATTTGATTTGAAGGAGTATTCATAGACAGCATTTGAGAGAATTCCAAGTTCTGCAAAATAACCAAAAAGAACATAGAAACGATCAGATATTAAGACACTACAGTGAGAATCAACAGCTGAAGGGATATCATAATCTGAATTGTTATCATTTTTGGCTTTATTGTTGTTATTTGGTTTAAGGAGTGTCCATGTTTCTGCTTTGAAATCAAAGCACCAGAGGTTATTGTTGCTTTAAAGACATCCGTTTTAGCCACCAAATAAGTAAAATTTATCATCATAAATGCAAGAACTCTAGCGACTTAACCTATCTGTGTTTTAGAAAAAATAAAATCAGAAAAAAGATCACAAAAAACTACAATTTAACTTGTTGGCTTTTTATTGAATCAATTTTTTATCACCTGGATTAGCTTTCGATTTGCATCTAACTTTCTCCCATATGCACTGATCAGAGTTTATATTAACCCGCCAGAAATCACCAAGTTATCCTGCTTTCACCTCATAGCCTCCATATACATATAAACTGAGTAGATTTTAAACAAAAAATTATGTAAAAAAAAGTAAAAAATATTTGTTTTTTGCAACGAATACTTTATTCCTAAAAAAGAACATTAATTTCTTCTCCTGATAATCAATGATTGTGTATGATTAATTAATCAAGCGTGGATAGCAGTAAAACAAGTTTAATTCTTAAATTAGCAGCTCGAAAAAATACAATAATTCACTGGGCAAAGTATAATTTAATATCGTCTAAAATCAAATGTATTCTGTCCCCAAATTTCATCCATAACAAGAACAACATTCCTATCTTTTCAATTTTTTGCATTTTTTTCCTTCACATTCAACTTTAATCTTTTTTATTGCTTACTATCCTCCTTGGACGCAGATAGAAGAGCGAGAACGGGATTGTATGTTTGATCCAATAATTTTGAATTCTGCCCATTTCGGGTCTTTTGCGACTGGAATTGAAATTGTATTCTTTTCAAATTTCCTTTCTATTTCCACTTGCAATGCAGAACTTCTCTCTGACACTAAGCCTGGTAATTAATTATCAAATACTGCAGTTTTCATAAGTTTAAGTCTTCTCATTGGTTTCGTTTTGCCATTCTAGCTGTGTGCAGTAGTCTAATTTGATTGATCAGCTTCGTGGTTTGTTGCATAAGTCATAAAGAGACTTTCATCTGGTTTTGAGTTGTCATTGGAGATCTTAACTGGAGTTTTTTGTTTTTTACGATGTGTTTGTAAGTGAGAAAAAGCAGATTCTGAGATATATACTTCTTTTATCTCTCTCGAAAAAGAATTAGATCTCTCTCTTTTCCCGGCAATGTTCAAAATCGACATCAATGAGGTACAAGAAATGGAAAAGATAGAGATTCTAAGAATTCGATGCAATGCCTTATCTTCCTCTCTCCAATGGCTTTCACAGTTCTCAATCAGTTCCTGTATTTTGCTATCTTGACAGAAACCTAAGATCTTGCTATTTTTGAATCAAATAAAGGTAATTTTTTGACGCTAAAATTATTCGTTATCTGCGTGGTTCTGTGGGATATAAATCGTTTGATTGGTTCTTGCTTTAAAATTTATTTTTCACTACCCACTTTGGATCATGTGGTTTCGATGTAAGGAAGCGAAATATCTTGAGTGCTCGGATTTAGAAACTAAAGAAACTGGACTTCTTTTGCTTACACAACCAAAAACAAACGATTTTATCAACCTTTATGAATGTTTTCGTAAAATTAATTGAAACTAAGTGAAAGAGCTATAAATCTCTGAAAGAAAGAAGGAGTTAAGATTTTCAAAAGCTGAAGAAAATATGTTTTTTTAGTGTAAAAGTAAATATGTTACTGCACTGCAAAAAAATAAGCTTATTTTGTGGCAAAGATATCCTAAAAAAACCCTTAAGCTCCTAATTGAGAGCCTTAAAAATTAATTAACTGTAATTAAAGCAGTCGTTAAGGGTTTCAAGAGAAAAAGATAAGTAAACGTTGGGGAAAGGAGATGATCAGGAAAAAAGTAAAGAAGAAATATTTTTGAAATAACAATTTTAGTTTACTCAAGATTTAATAAAATATCACCGACACCACAGATCAATCAATCCTAGCAACAATGATTTAATCTGCATTACATTGTGAATAGATGTTTTGGCTGTTTAGGATATCAAAAGAAGTTCGTTTGTTGAAATACAAGAATTAATGACAGAGGGGAAAGGATAGCAGTTAATTGGAGAGGCTAGAGTGAAGAAAATGGGAGCAAAGAAGAAAAATCCATTTATTAATATCAAATGCAAAAGGGATTTCAGATAAATGGATGCAAATTATCATGAGAGCATATTACTTTGGCTAATTAAGGATTTCGAAAAAAGAAATGGTGTTTTTAACGATTAAAATCCAAGATAGAATAGACGTGATTGTTAATATGATATTATTGATGTTATGCCGCCCAGTGCGCGCAATTAGAATGATTATTAAGAATGCCCGCACTTTCAGGGAGTCTTCAATTTAGAAAGGAATGAAAGACAATTAGTTTCTAGGGGAAGATCAATTTCCAGGTAGATTGTTTTTTTTTAATTTTATCACCTCAAAAACCAAGCATTTAAGAATAAAAAAAACAGGAAATCAAAGAAGAAGAACTAATTTTGGATTACAGCATGGATCGCTTAGGATAAAAGGAGAAGCTCAAGCTTTTAGATTATAGGATGAGAAATCCGTCTTCTTCTCCAATGAGAAAGCTGCCTGAAAATAATTTCGCCAATATCAAGCAAAAAGTTAATGATTTGGAAGTTTTCAAGAATCCAAAGAGGCATCAAAGCAGCAGAAGTGCATTTCATACTGCTAAAATTGAAGAAGAGGAAGGAAATGACTCAGGAGGAGGTGACTAGTTCTTGTATTAGACTCCACCTCCAAAGGGTTAGCAAGGGTCAACGAAAGCGCAAAAAGATGAGGATAAAAGGGAAGAAATAAGAGAAAGAGATCAAAATGAAGATAATGATGAAGGTGAAAAGGAAGCAGAAGAGGAAGGAGACAGCGAAGAGGATGGTTAAGATCAGAATGGCAATGATTCTCAGGAGGAAGAAAGTGCAGAGGAAGATGATATGTAAGAGAATGGAGATAACGATGACGAGAATGGAGAAGAAGTAGAAGAAATAGATGAAGAAGAAGATTAAAAACCTCAAAAGCAACTCAATAAAGTTTTACAATCCTCTAAAGCTTCCCAAAATAACAGAATTACTACTAAAATCACTAAGCCTCAAAGATCTTCTTTGAAAGACGAAAACGACGAATGCATCCCTGAACCAGCAAAGAAAAAGGTTCGTGTAAGCAGCTCATCTCGAGTGTTATTTTTAGAAAACACAACTGATAACGCAGTGGGACAGAAAGAACCTGATCGTAAAAGAAAAAACGCAAACTAGTAAAAAATAAGCAAAATAACTGACTACCTAAATGCTTCTGAACGAGAACTTCAATTACAGTAGCAACAAAATGCATTCCAGCAGCAAATGAGCAAGTACGAGCAGATAATACAGCAACTCAGGAGTGGATTAGCAGAAAAAGAAGGAAAGATCCTAGCATAGAAAAAACTCATCGATTCCTTAAGTCACAATACAAATTATAAGAGTGCCAACAATAACCCCAGCGGTAGCACTAACAACTAGACACCTTAACTTAACCACAGAAGAGTTAAGCGAATTGTGCAATCTGCTTTGCTAGAAAACGCTTCGTTAAATAGAAAACTACTCAAAATGCAACTGCAGCAATCCAAACAACGACTAGGAGAATATACAATGTAAGAGAGTGAGAAAGATCAAAATGTTCTGGATTGAGATTGAAGTTGGAAAAAAGTGTGGGTTTATTAATTGGATTTTGAATTGTTTTTTTTTTTGAAGAGATGGAACGAATTTTCGTGAGTAATGGGTAGATGGATTTGAAGTGCAAGATCTTCATCGGCAACTTGTAAGATTATTCACAAGATTATCACGTGTTTTTAGGGATTAATATAATTTTTTCTTAACTTTTTAATAAAAGAAAGAGATTGAAAAAAAGATCGCTTCATTGTAGGCATCTTTGCAAGACATTAAGACATGCAAGAAAACAAAAAACACTGGCAAACCTTTACAGAAAAAATTAACATTTTCTTCATCAGCAGCAGCAAATGTGATAGCTCCTACTGAGCCTGTTTCATCAAATAACTCCAATAACAACATTGGAAACAGTGCATCAGGTGGGAATTATCTGTTTGACGACAGCGATGAAGAACTGGAATCGTATGAGAATAAAGGAAATCAAAGTAAAGAAGAATAAAGACGATAATTATTGTTCTAAATATCCTTGCTGGAGAAGCAGCGTGAAGCGCTTAATGTGAATTTAGAGTAAAAGAAGAGGGAAGTTAAGGAAATTATCAAGAAGTATCAGCTTCAATACTTGGAAGAAAAGTAAATTCTAATAAATTTGTAAATCATTTTCAAAAATATTAATTTTTTGTTCTTTTGGTAGTTCTCGTTTTGGTGGTTTGACATTAGAAGATCCTTGGCCAGTGCTAGGAAATCGCTATTAGCTTTTGAGTCTTCTCGGTAAGGGAGGATTTAGTGAAGTCTACAAGGTAACTAAAAAATCTCAAAGTTCTACCAGAAACTTTCTCTTTTTTAACTATTTTTGACATTTATTTCGTTTACACAGGCGCATGATTTAGAGGAACTTAGAAAAGTCGCTGTAAAGGTGCATTACGTAGATAAATCTTGGAGTAACAGTACAAAACAGAATTATTTAAAGCACGCTTTCCGTGAGCATGGGATTCAAAAGGAATTATCTCATCCTAATATCGTTAGATTGTACGATCACATTGAGATTGATAGCAATTCGTTTGCTTCAGTTCTGGAATACTGTGAAGGTCCTGATTTGTCTTCGTACTTGAAGACACATTAACGAATTGAGGAAAGTGAATGCAAGTTTATCATTAAGAAAATCTTAGATTGTCTAGCATATTTGAATTCATTCTAAAGTCGTGTGATTCACTACGATTTAAAGCCTCAGAATGTGATTTTCCATAAAGGATAGATAAAAATCACAGATTTCGGATTGTCTAAAATTATTGAGGATAATAATACCAGATTAGAACTGACCAGTTAAGGTGTAGGAACATATTGGTATTTACCACCTGAGTGTTTCTTATCTGAAGGTGAATCTGCTCCTAGGATATCTTCGAAGGTAGATATTTGGAGTGTCGGTGTGATGATGTTTGAGATGATCTACGGGTAGAAGCCATTTGGAAACAGAATGACTTAATAGTAGATATTGTAGCATAACACGATTTTAAACAGCAAAGAAGTGCATTTCCCAAGCAAACCAATTATCTCTAAAGATTGTCATAATTTCATTCTCGGATGCTTAAGATACAATCAAGAAGAAAGGTTTGATATTGTTTAAGCACTTTAACATAGCTATTTCAAGAAAATATGAGCAGAACACGGAAAAATACTCTGGATAATTTAAAATCTAAAGCATAATTCAAAACTGCTTTTCCCATTTCGAGAACCTAAAAGTTTAGTGATTGCATTGCAATACAAGTAGTCTGCTAAACCTAACTAATCTAACTCCCTCACCACAGCTAAAAACTCCCTCTTTAGTAGATTCTTAACGGAATCCTTCATGGCTACCATTTCAAAATTTTTTTCTTGGAAACATTAAAAATATTCTACTAATACTTTAAATAACTAATCATCCCTTGACTTGCAAGTAAATCCCTCTCTTATATTCTTTATATATTATTGTTTCAAGCAATCCTTTGATAAGGATTTACTTAATTTAAAAACTAGTAATTAAAATATTGCAATAAAATATAGAAAACAGAGCAGAATGCATTCTGTTTTAGTTTTAGGG
>Ga0302285_10002287_pt1 | contig 10721 bp, 9 predicted proteins | sample III_Fen_E2_2_FD_200455 | JGI IMG/M metagenome (GOLD analysis project Ga0302285, IMG submission 200455) | Peat permafrost microbial communities from Stordalen Mire near Abisko, Sweden - III_Fen_E2_2 | ecosystem: Environmental > Terrestrial > Soil > Wetlands > Permafrost | place: Sweden: Abisko...
TGCTTGTTGTGCGCTGATTTGAGCATCTTGTGTCGACTTAGCACTGGAATAGAATGATGCAGATAATAATGAGTCATATCGTAGTGCATGTATCCAATAATTAAACCAGCTACGAAAATCGATCCAGCATTTCCAGGGAACAACATGAAAATCACAGGAGAAAGTATGTGATAGACTACGTATCCAAGAGCTGGAGGGAAGACTAGGCGGCCACTGTTAATTTAATTGAAAAAAAGGATAAAATAAGATATTTTTAGAGGATTTTTGCTGGAATATGGGTTAATTTCTCTTGAAAAATTGCTTATTTATATGATTAATATATGCTCTTACCTGTCAGCTGGCAGTGCATGATGTACTCCATGAATGATGAATCCTAAATATCTAAAGATTGCTCTATCAGGCATCCATTTTTCCATGTGGAATAAGAACCTGTGGAGGGTATATTCAAGAAGAGACCAGACCAGTAGTCCAAATGCAATAATTAGCGCTATTGCAACATACGAAAAAGAAGGTGAATCAAGCTTGACATAAGTATCAATAGCTTGATTTTTAGTGAACTACGTTGCCATGCCTAGATACATGAAATAGATTGTCACAGGAATCCAAACCATCAGCACTACATACCATTGAGTTGTTGTTGTTAGATCGAGGTACTTATTATCAAACAATGGAACGTAGAATGGCACTACTACAGGGTTCATGATAACCTCTGTATATTGCTTCTCAGATAGCTTCCAAATCTAGTAGAAGTATCCTTTGCTGAGATCGATAGTGAAGTCATTGAATTGCAATATCCTACCTACACGCAGAGGATATGGTTTATCTTCATTCTCTTTGGTTTGTAGGCTGTCCTGTAATTTGCCTATTTTATACTGCGCTAAGATTCGCTTTGCGTTCACTGAGCTATTGTGTACCTTAGCAAATACATCGGTTATGTCTCTTTTGTTGTAGTCCACGAGTAGTTCTTTACCACCTATTTTTGATAATCAAACCAGCAAAAATCATGAGACAATGTTAACTTCATTATCATTATCGATTTTGCTCCAAATGGCAGTTTCTTTCAATGAATAGCTAGCATTACCTGGATGATCTGGAAGGAAATCTGAAATATCATAAAGATTGGAATTATATGTGACCAAAAATTTATCTTTGTTTTCTTGTCTTTTCAAGGCGCTCTTCATTTCATCTGGAGAATTGAATATCTCCATCTCATTGTCATTACAACAAGTGGTTGCTCTCTTAATTGCTTCCATCTTTGGTGTTTCGTAAGCTAAATTAATGATTTTCTTATTTTTTTGGGAAGAAAATTTTGTTTATGAAATTACAAAAAAAAAAGAAATCTATCTGTTCGCGATTTAAAGAAACCCAAAGATACCCCCAGAAGGAACTTCTGTAAACAAGAATTGCAAGCCCGATCAGATGAGAATTATTTTTGATAGAAGGAAATAGAAACGAATGTAATAGACGGGAAGGATAAGGATAAAAACAGAGATGTAATTATTTTTGAAGTTCCAAATTTTTTCAATCAGGTTTTATCTATTTCCTAAGGAAAATTTCTTTCAAAGTCAAAGCAATCTTTAGAGTTTCGAAAGATGTCTTCCTTCGAGCAGATTATTGGTACTATTAATATATCTAATTAACATTAATTCAAGGCTAAATTTATGTTTGTTAAGCCATATTTTATTAATTATGTACGCAACTCTACGAACAAGAAAAAAGCAGCTTGAAAGTATTAAAAACTCTCATTTTCTTTCAATCTATGCCTAACTCTCAATTTTAATCATGAAATCAAAATGGATTTACTCCAAATGTTTACAAATGATCGAGTGTCTGTCGTTATTAATTAATCTCGAAACATCTGGAAATCATTTAAATTTTCATAAATCGTCTGAATCATTTCTTTACAAAGCTTCTTACACGCGCCTTTAGTGGCTAAAATCCACTCGCAGAATATTATTCTCCCCCCCAATATCCAAAATCAAGCAATCTTAATTTCTTGGGATTAATATTATTAATTTAATTAGCTTTCTCCTCAACTAGCCTTTCTTTTCTAGATAATAATATTATCGAAAGCTCTATCAAAATTAAGTTTCTTCTCGTTAACAAAGCAGCAAGCACAATCAAAATATAATATCTTCAATTACCAAATGCAACAAGCATTAAATAACTAGCAATCTTCAATGAGTAAGTACACTCAAATTATCCACACATAAAACCACAACCACATTCAATTCTCGCTGCCATTCTCGATGACGTGAATAAGCGAGAAGAGATCTTTGTCTTTGACAGCTTTTCTGCAGAGAGAAGTGACTTACGTTTTAGCTGCTCCCAGACGGAGATTTGAAGCCTTGCTGATCATTTGATTAATTTCCTTCAGTGATTGCATGAGGATATCATTATTTGTCTTGCGCTTCAGCAATTCTGTCATGAGATTCTTATCCTACACCATAACATCAGTGTAGTATTTCTTCATGAATTTCATGTCACCGAGAATTCTAGAATCTTCTGCTTTTACAATGAATGTCTTCACCATTTGAACTGAGTCAGCGATATCAGCAGTGATATTCATTCTAGCAGAGCTGAATTCTGAAAGAAGGGGAAAAAAAGAATTGTGGGTGAAGAAGATTTTATAGACAATAGGAAATTCGATAAAGAGAAAGAAAAGCGAAATTCAACAAGATAAACTCTCGAAATCAGATATTATTTAAAATAGGATAAATTCAATGAATAAATTAATCTGAAACATTTCTTCTCCAAGCCATAGCAATCCACTTCCCCACAAAAGGTATATAACCACCTAAATCAATTTACGAATCCCTATTTATTTTTTTTTTGTTACATTCAACTTTAGTGAGTACTTCTTTGAATTTATTCATCTCAATTGGGAATTGGCCTTGTGATGGCAATTCACTGATGTTATTATATTAGCACATATCTTGTATTAAATCCCCTGTGATTTCAATATCATCGCACTTGATTTAGACTAACGCTTTTGATTGGGTAACACTTATCTCCAAGGTTTAGTTTGTGCACACATTCACGAATCTCGCGATCATTTCAGATTAATTCTACTCCAGCTACTCGGTGATGGCCTCATCGATGATGAAGCTTTATCCAAGCCATTTTACAAATCTAGAAATTCTTTCGTTAACAGACATAGTCACGAATGATGTTGGGGGTTGAAGTTTGTGCTTCTCAAAGCTGTCTAAATATAAAAATCTACTGAACTTAGGGAGTTAGCTTTCGAAGCTAAAAACTTAGAATTAATTGCTCTGCGCAGTTCGAGCGACCATGCATTTCACCTGGACAAAGAGGAAAGAACAAAGAAGGATTTAAGACTGAAAATAAGCTAGTTTTGTATTGTTTTACAGATATTTTTTCTGCGACATTTTTGGAGATATTCAAAGGGATAGTTATGGTATTTTTCGATTTAGCTGGACAAAAGAATAGACTCTCTCTGCCTTCGAAGAGTTTATCGCAGAAGAGAATAGCGCTTTTAACGAATGAGCCCTTTGTGCATTAGATCACAAGCTCAACTTAATTTGAGTTCGGATTTACTTTAAACACATTTGCTTTTTCAAACAAAATATAAAATAATTACTATGAAAATTGCAACAACAACAACAGCAAAAACAAGAAATATCCTACCTATTTGAGTTCCTTTTGGCAGGAGTGAGTTACTTTCTTCAGAGCCCTCACTTGCTGGTGCTTTCTCCTTAAGAGATTCTTTTAAGCTGTTAACTGTTGCAATGAGGAGTTCTTTTTTCTTTGTCAGCTCTTAGATTTCATTGTGCATATCTAGTTTCTCTTCGATTCTTCAATTTTTGCACAAAAATAAAATTTCAAAATACATTTCAAACAGCTTGTAACTCCTTTTGTTATTATTGTTGTACGTAGCGTTGTCAGTGAGTGTCTCTTGCTTGGGTGTGACCATAAATCCTTTGACTTATCCTGAGCTTAATATGCAAATGATCTATTTTGTTCCATCCATTCTCATATCGTCTCTAAGCATTTTCGCTAAACTACCTCCTAGTGCTAATTTATGCAATGTCTCACCTGTTCCATCATGCCTGATTTCAATCTAACCGTTCTATCTGCCAACCACCAAAGGGCGATATCCTAGTTTATCGCAAGAAATAGAACAAAAGAATAAATAATTTCAGTGCAATTTTCTAAAATTCTGCTTCTAACCTTCTTTGATTGTGCCAAAATCGCTTAGCAAAACAGCAATTGGTTTAAGTGAACTCTTCGCTCTCCATTTGCGTGATTTCTTCACATACACACCTACCATTCCATTCTCGAGACCGAACGCGAACCTTGATTTGTTCATTCTAGAAAGAACGATTGGTTTAGCTGCTTCTTGAAACTCAAAAATAATCTCTTCGCCTTTATAGACTCTGATCATATTATCAGCAGATCCGACGATTAATTCTAATTATCCATCAGCATCGACATCAGAGAACCCTATGGAAGTTACCACATCACTCGTCACATTCCAATATGATTCTTCACCATTGCTCTTGAACCCTTGGAGACTGCAATTTCCACCAACCATCGATAAGCTTTCGCTGTTTGAGCTAGTTTTGAAATAGAAAATAAATTAAAATTCATTTATTGAAAGATGAGTGATATTGTAATAATACCTACCCGAACATTTCAGCTGAATATGCAATGACATTGATGCCATCTTCGATGTCTTTGTAGAATTTCTCGCTGTTTTGCATAACATCATAGGCAATTAGTGTATTCTGTGATGCCAGAAGGAGTTATTCTCCTTCATTATCTCCTCCTAGTCTCGCACTTGTTAACGCTTTAATGCTCTTGTTGAGATTAAGGAATTGAACTTGCTGTTCTTTGTTCTCTTCCGAAATACCCGAAGGAGAATACAAGAATACTTTTCCACCCACAGATACACAAGCGAGACTAGGTTTCTCTCCGTCTAAGCGGATGATTGTTGCCAGCTGATCCTGAACAGGGTTTTGAAGGTCGAAACTGAAGGCCTACGTGAACATATGATTTATCGCCTGTCAGTGTTTCTTTCTAATTTGTATCTTTTATTGTGCTTCTTCAAGCGTAAAACTTAAAAGATAATTGCAAATTAATTGTTTTTTTGACAGGATGGATGGACACTTCCTTTGAAACCTCTTATTGAAGCAATAGAACACTTGACCAAATGGGTTGCTTGAGATAGTACAAAAAGAGAAATTATTTTCAGGAAGGATTGTATTTTTTTCTAGAGACCAAAAGAATTTTTCAAATATTGCTGTCCCATACTCTCTCTCTCTCTCTTAAAATAATTAAAAAAATTAATACGTTTGTCAAAACATTAAATCCCTCTCTTTTTCGTTATTATTTTGCATTTGGAAGTCATTAATATTCTTTTTTACAAGATGAAAACAGCAAGAAAAAACTCAAACTCTTTTAACATGCCCCCCATATTATTTGATTTTTGATAATATTTCTTCAAAAAACCATGCAGTCATCCAAATCCACTCACATGTTTTTATATTCAAAGTTAGTTTTTCCAACAACCTCATTGGATAACATATCAAAATGCTCATGAAGATAATTTTCAAGATCGTTCATTTTTCCCCTCAGTTTTTTGGAAAAAGGCAGACACATTTACTTAATTTGTTGCGCGAATAAAATATTATCATAATCCATAATACCAATACATATTTATTTTTGTTTAAAAGATATTTAAAAAAGATCAATGTCTTTCCATATTTTAAAATCAATATTCAACATAAGAAACAAAATACCATGAGGCAGTACCCCATGATAAATAAAGGAAGCAATTTTTTTTATATGTGATTTCTTTTTCTTTCAAGAAAATAGAGAAAGGATTGTTTAGTATGATTGGATCAATCTAATTTAAGACTCACACTTTTGATCGGAAAATCATGCCAACATTTTTCGATTCTTCTTTATTCCTTTTGTCAGTTTAACTTCCTTTTAATGTTGTATTAATAAACATTCAGCTTATTTTTATTCTTGTCTTTCAGCAAAAAGCTCAAATTTCTGACAAATCCCATTCCCTGATCAGGTACCCATTGCCGATGCTGATGTTGGTATGATTTAAGGGAGGGAAAATACTAAACTCAACAAATTTTTTAGATTTTTGTCAATCCCCAAAAAATAAAAACTACCCGCATCGAGATTATGAATTAGCTTTCAATTCCTTGGGTTTCCGTCATTTTATTTGTCTTCTTAGCTAACTCTGCTTCCTCGTAAACGCAATAGTAATCCATATCTTCCCAAGTTAACGAGCAGGTAACCTTGGGGCTATATAACTACTTTAGCACGGTTAGATCTGATATCACCATATCACCAAAATCCAACTATGCTTCTGCTAGTTCAGGAGCATCCATAGTGAGCTAAGCATCAGTAAGCAAGCAGGACAACCTTCAAACCTTCGTCGCTTCAGATCAACTCTAAGTCTCCTCTAGCATCTCAGTCCGAATCGAAGTGTCCACGTCAGATTATCTAAACTACCGCTTCGATTATCTGCTTATCACCCTCAAAGCAGATAATTCAATCCAAGTAACCACCACATCCACCAGCACTTTAACTCTTGAAACCTCTGGGATTCTCCATGGGTTAAGCTTTTCCACCTCTGCAACGGGGTATTTCTCAGTGAACACCCCTATCAACAAGAATCTGAACTACATAGGTAGCTTCACATATTCAGATGCTAATGGATTAGCTGTCAGCGTCAGTTCAATCAATGTCCAACTGAAATCAATCAAACCTTATTTCTTTGGAGGAACCCAATATTTGATTTTCACAGCAGGCACTTCATTAGAGTTAGCTACTCCAACTTAGACAGGTAGCGGATACCAGTGGAGTAGTTTAACTACAACAATCAACAGTGATTGCTTATCTTCTAGCTTTGTACTCTCTCCCATGTACCCAATACTTATCTGCTAGACTGCACAGCGAACCTACAGAATATCAGCATTTTACTTTGTCGATAATAACTTCACTTAAGTTGACAACGCGCCATCTGCATTTGGCACTGCTTTATTCACAAATATCTTCTCATCTTAATCATTGAATGGCATCGTCTACCTTTTCAGCAGTGACACAACCAATTCCAATAGACTCTACGTAACCCAAGTGCTATTGAATTAAAGCACTGGAGACTTAAGCATTTAGACCTTCAGTGTAATTGTTTCCTCAGGATATCTTAGTTACAACCTTCCTATGTACATCTAAGCAGATAACTTACTTGTATGCTTCACTGCTACATCTGTACTAGGATACAATATCATAAATGGCTTGCTGCTGTTCGAGAGGAACACATATTCTGAGCTGAATCAAGAGTTGGTTAAAATCCTCAATTTCGGAGCAACTTACCAGCTAGTCTACTAATCAACCTAGGACATCACCAGCACAACAGCCATTCAGTACTTCCTCAGCATCCCAGCGTTCACCTTCATGCTAACATCAGCGAGTCCATCAGTTTATGTGCTTTCCCTTGGCTCTGATTTGTCTACATTAACAGTGAGTTCATCGCTCTTACCATCTAAAATAGATCAATGCACATTTATGATGACAAATTCAATCGTTTTCAATGGTGTAATTGAAGTCCCTTCTTTGGAAGGAACTGTTCTATACAACATCGAGCAAGCAATTAGTTGTTCTAATTTATAATTAGGCTCACCATATGTCTGGATCGATGATGAATTCTATGAAATAATGTGGTCAATCAATGCAATATCCCAGGTGGGTAACTCTGCGCCAATGGATATCTTACCACCAGCTGATTATTAGATCTATCCAACGTAAGGAAGCTAGTTCTTAGTCGTGGCTGGAATGGTTACAATGTTAACTGAAATTTCAACAGGGAATAATAACAGTTTTTCATTGTAAATGGCTTGTACTGAGAGTTTCTTAGGAGCTCCTTTACAAACTGATATTAATGGGTTCTACAGCTACCAAGGGAGTTCATTAACTCAATAGATCGCTATGCCATTCTAACAACCAGGAACTAAATAAAATAACTGCAACTTTCCAACGATCACCACAACCTGTGCTAAGAAAGACTCCAAGACTAACTAAGCCATCCCTTTCGTGTTTGCTTCTGACATTCTCCAGGCTAAAGTATTCAGTCTCTGCAACTCTGACTTGACTATCTACTCGTATAGCCTCTCATCGTTTAGTTTAACAGTGGCACCTACATAGGTATCCTTTACATTTGCTGCCTAGCCTACTCAAGCCATCGCAATCGCTGGAAAGCTCTTCTTCTCTGACAGCAAAACGTACATCGTTATTTACCATTACAACCTCCCGCAAGGCTATTCTGAATCCATCAGCATCCCCCAAACCCTTGGGACAATCTAAAGCCTCATTCTATTCTCTGATCGTTATCTACTTCGAGTCACTGATGCTTAGTCTACAACGATTGTCTATGTATTACCATATTCCAACAATGTATCACCTCTTCGAAACCTGTAGTTCTAAGGTTACACTCCTGATTTCAGCACTTCTGTCCCAATCTATCAAACTCTTTAACTACCCACCATAATCAACGAAGCTTAACGTCTACCTCAAATGTAAGAATACTACATTCTCCCAGCCATTAACGCGACAAGCATCCAATCTATCTTAGTATTCAGAATCAACCATGTGACTGCACAGAATCAACTGTATAAGATCATTGATCTCAAAGGGACTCTCAAGAATAATAAAATATTCGCTTCGAGTTCAGGATACTTAGGGTTTGTGGATAGCTCCAACAATGTTTATCTGTATACGTTGAATTACATGATGGTACTGCAATTCGAAGTTGAAGTCGATAACTCCACAAAAGCATTCAATACCCAGCCGATCTCTACATTCTCAGCATATTTCAAAATTAACTCAGGGTAGTATATCTACCCATAGATCTACCTTTTCAAAGATGTCAGTGCAGCCAACGCAGTCATTGATTCAACTAACACAGACGTGTCCTCCCTGGCGGAATACTTTTCGGAGTTCATAACTCTCAGCGAAACTGAGACAATCGATGTGGATTTAACGAATGCAGTCTCCAGTAATGTGTTCGGATGGCTTCCTAGCTAAAAAGGACTTAATTCACCTGTCTAGATTCTATTATCTAATCGAGTTGATACTACCCTTTAAAATCCGTAGATTATTGGCCTATGTGATGTCCTGTATTTCCTATAGAACGTCACAATTATTTCATATAACTCAACTGTAGAAATCAACAAGATTCCTATTAATATGATGTACCCTGATCCCTATCTCTTCTATGATCCTGCGACTATGACAAATACCACAATCACTGATAACAATGGCAATCTCATTTCAACGACAATATCCGTTGCTATATATTCAATTGCTTCTGACTACGAAAACCTTCAACAATCCTTGTTAGCTATGCAATTAATTGCGACATACAAGCCTTCCCTGCAGACACCTTCATTGTAGATCTCATCAAGTACCAAATCAAGAAATGCACCTGAGCTGAATTACGATGAAACGATCACTAGAATCCAATCCGATCCAAAGCTTGGATTGCTTCTGCTAAAGAAAACCAAGCAATCAGTTACTCAAACGGTTTGTCTTCTGTAAATCACTAATCAATCCTTCTCCATTGATTGTGATTCACTTAGTTTTATAAACTCCCTGGGGATTTTAGACGTCATCTGGATACCTGCTTTGTAATTCAATATCTTTATATCCTCCAATAATATACTTTACACTGGATTCACACTCACAGGAGGATCAAGCTCAGTATTTGCATTAAATCTCTACTATACGACTAGATTCTTGTAGTCCTCTCAGAATTTTAAGACGTTAGCCTTAGCAGGATCAATACGCAGTAACTCAATTCTAATCTCATATGATCAAGTAACTGCAGTTGAATTGTCTGTTACGAGTAGCTATTAAGGTGATCCATTTGATATATCACCACTGAACGTATTTCTCGGGGAGAGTCACTTACAATTAACTGGTTAAGGTACAGCATTGTCCGATACTGATACACTATTGCTAGCTATGGATATTGAAAATAATGTGGCATATGAATTGGTTTATTCAAGATACAGCACAGAATAGTCTGATAATGTCTCATTTTACAATATTGTTCGAGCTGCTGGGGGATAGAGTGTTCAGGATATCACAGTATTCAATGGGTAAGCTAAGATATCACCACTTATCGATCCTCAAAGTGAATCCCTTCAGATCCTTCTCAACTCCTACCCTGGAGAGAATCCTATAGGAATTATCTTCACAGTATCTCCTTCGATCACGATTTCAATAACATCAACAACTAATGCCTCTGATTATGATGGAGTTGGTGCTTATTTACGATTAGAAGGAACTGTTATGAACCAAAACAACTCGATTCCCCTCAATATTAACTTAGGATAATCCAACCATAAAAAAACATCGGGGATCAACTTAAAATTTACAGCATGGGTTTTGATTTTGCTTATCTTGCAGTGAACAAAAACAAAGAGTAGTATTTGTTTCTTTGAATTTATGTGCGTTGATCAATCTTATTAACTATTAAAAGAACACAATGGAAAGAAAGAACTTAGTTGTATTAGAGAGTGCTTTAATCACACATTTAACTACATACAATAATTGATCATTGTTTCTTCGTTCTTTCTGCGTTTAGCTGTTGCATAGAATTCCTTTGATTGGTTAGCAAATATTAGGTCAAACAGCCAAGATGGGATAAAGTTGTACACCATATGAAGCTCTAGAGT
>Ga0302285_10002289_pt1 | contig 10716 bp, 5 predicted proteins | sample III_Fen_E2_2_FD_200455 | JGI IMG/M metagenome (GOLD analysis project Ga0302285, IMG submission 200455) | Peat permafrost microbial communities from Stordalen Mire near Abisko, Sweden - III_Fen_E2_2 | ecosystem: Environmental > Terrestrial > Soil > Wetlands > Permafrost | place: Sweden: Abisko...
GAGTGTTGGAGATTCAGATTAAATTAGGAAATTCTTCGATCCAAAAGGAAGAAACTTTATTGAATATCAAGATGTGCTTAGAGTCATGGAGGATACAACTTTGGTGGAGAAGATATATCTTGAAGAAAATCCACCTTCTGTTAATCCTTGATAAGTTAAGAGAACATACAAAAGATGTTTGATTGTTGGGCAATCTGTGAAATTCTTATTTGATAGTACAATATTAATGATAAGCTAGTTGAGTTCTAAAAAAGGAACTTGCTTTGGAAAAACAATTTGTTTTGTTTTTCTTTCAATATGCTGTGCTTTTTGCTTTTTTCCCAATTCGAATTTCACTTTATCGAATTGCAAAGATTAATCAAAAGAAAGAATGAAGAAAAGAAGAAGAATTAGATTTATTTGAAAATTCTTGTCCTTTTGATTGATTGAATCCTATTGACTTGAAGAAATAATTTATTCATTAAGAAGAAGCTCTTTTTTGCTTACAATAAACCAAAACTGAAGGAAAACTGAAGAAAATCTGAGATAACTCAAAAAAAACTCAAACTATTTCTTCAGATAAAATCAAGCAACTAAGAACTATGTCAGGATACTAGCAAGTCAAGGGGGTAGATGATTCTACTATCGAGATACCTTCCAATCAATCGAGACAGCAAGAACTGTAAAAACGCATTCATTTTGAACTGCTTCAAATTCAAAAAAAGATTCAATATTTTTTGACTCATTTATTTTATCATTAGATCCACTGAAGTAGGATCGTCTTCGCAATCGAATAGCTGCGATTCGAAAGGGAAATCAAAATGCTGCGATCATTCTTCTTAAAAAGTAGAACAACCTCGTGATAAATGCTGTAATAATGAACATAGCAATGACCATCAGCATAAAACTGGAACTAGTAACCAGCCAGATAAATGTGGTCACTCCCATGATTCTGGTGAATCTTGCAAATCGAAAAACAAGACGAAATAAAATAACTTCATCAGATTCTTCACTATGTTCATGCCCTGCAATTGCATTATCCTTGAATACTTCGTAAAACAGTCACTTTTTCGAATATCTAAAGTGCTAATCTCATTGAAATATTTTATTAATCCCTTTTTTGTGAATGATTTTTTCAGTGGTTGAACGATACACTCAAAGGCAACGATTTCGAGTACTACAGCTCAAATCTGCTGATGTTCTGGATCCTCTTCATGTGCTTTGTCACATACTACCAAGCAATCACCATCAAAAACACTCCTGTCAAGCGTGTAAGGAAATAAAAATCGCAACTTATTTTTATTGCCATGACAAAATACTTATTTTCTTTGTTATTCTTCCTATTCTCTAGCAACCTCCTCCCTGTGATCCTAGCCTATTCGATCCGGTGGCTAGAAACAATGCTACATGCAAGGACTGCTAAGTCTGGAAGCCAATGAGAGCAAAGCACTGTAGAAATTGTGGTACTTGCTAACTCAGAATGGATCACCATTGTCCTTGGATTACAAACTGCGTTGGACTCAGAAACAACAGGGCTTTCTATTTGTTCACTGTCTACATGATGATCGGCTCTGTGTAGTATCTCTATCGAACTCTCATCTATTTCTAATATTTGAATACCGTGGAATATTTCTGGTAGAATAGCTATTTCTTCTATATTTACTGGCTATTCACTACAATTATTCTTGTACCTATTGGGCTCATGCTCGTTGGTTTAACTGTATTCCATTCAATCCTACTTGTAAATAACGCGACAACTCTTGATGCCATGGGTGGACTCTCGCTTGGGCTGCCGTTTTCAGCTCAACAAAGAGTTGCAGTCAACAAGAGATCTGTAATTTTTATTAATCCTAACTAATAATTTATTTGTTTTTACTATTATTCTCTCCAACATTTCCCCCTCCTCTTATTGTTGTTCCATCCTACAGGTAAATATCTTCAACCGTGGCTTAATGTCCAATGTCAGGGACTTCTTCTCAGGTGATTTATTGCTTTGGTGGTGGCCGTTTACAACTTACACTCCTAACGACGGTTCTAGTTATGAAATGGCACCTCCTTGCACATTCAATGACATTCAAAACACTGTGAAACACCAAATCGTCAACGAAGACGGATTAGACCTCAACTCGCTTGTTACCGATTTTGACAAGCGCATCTCCGAAGAGAAAGAAAGACTCAAAGAATGCAATTTACAAGTCGGTGATAAAATCTTTGAACTCTGGAGAGACATTCAAAAAGAAGATAATGAAAAACTACGCTTAGAAGCTGACAAATAGCTCAAGCTCTAATAACAGCAATAATAGGCATAAGCATCTATTCCATCAGCCGAATAAGCTACATAAGATGACAGCAAAGAAATCACATTGCTTTGATTATTTAACAAATAATCGTACATATTGTTATGTGTTTTTTTATTAGTTCTTCCAAACACACATCCTTCAAAGTTGTTCATTTTTGACATATGATAATGGTTATTTATATCCTTATGGCAAAAGGAGAGAAATACAGTGGATGGAAAGAAACAATCAAGTTTTGTTTTTTTCCTTTGATAAAATTGCTAATTCAAGCCATCACACCATAACAAACTATCGACACTACTCTTTATTAAGTTAAATTCAATCTCAAAATCAATATCCCAAGTTTTAAGTAAATCATGTCGAATTCAGAGTGCAAACATACACATTTATCCCCTCTTGTTCTTGCTTTGATAGTCAATTGAATAACCAGAACAAGAATGTAAATTACATATACAAATTAATCATGAAATATTACAAGATTTTAAAGAACTAAAAAAATAAGATTGAAATTCTTCTGATTTTCAAAGCCAAACACACTAAGCTGATAGAGGAGCTATTATTTTATGCAGACATGTATGAAGAATAAGCAAAAAACAATAGAAATGTAAGAAATGATATTCTAAGATGTCTTCATGATAAATTGAGGAAATAAGAGTTGGTGCCTTCAATGCAGAAAATTGTCTCATCCATAATAAGTTATTAAAGGTAGTTCCTTTATTTGACAAAAAAAATATAAATGAATGGTAATTAATTGAATAACATATCTTTGTTTATTGTAATGCTTTAGAGCTGAAAGGGCTCGTTGGTTAATGTCTTTGAAGTTATTATTTGTATTATAGTTTTTGAAAATCGATTTGATTTTTTATGTAAATTTGTGATTTGTAGTGTAAGTATGTGTATTTCTTACGTGATTTATGGGATTTTGAATCTGTCCTTGAAGAACTCAATGATCTCTTCTTTCTTTATCTGTATGTGATTACTGCCTTTTTGTTTAATGACACCCTTGAAGAATTCTACTATCTGCAAAGTTAAGAATTAAAACCAAAACAAAATTTAAAGAGAGAAGCATTGATTGAAAAAGTAAAAAATATCCACTTCGATAACTCTTGTTGTTCTGCTCTTTGTGGAATCAATTGTTTAATATTTTCTTACTTGCATTTGAGGGGGAAGACTCGAATCAACTTAGATGTTGGTTTTTTTTTCTGGAGCATTTGCTACAGGGTTTTATTTTTCATTGTGGGGAAACGGAATGGTTCCGATATTTCGCTGCATATGTCTGAGAAGGATATCTAGATTGTGTCTGGTTATTTCGTTGAAATCTGTAATGATTGTAAAATTCAAGAGAACAACTGGTTGTTTCTTTCTGAGTCTAAGAACTGCACGGACATAACCAGAAGTACTTCCAAAGTTCCTAAGCAGAAGCAAATCGATTTAATGACAAATAATTCAACAAAATTTGATGTTGCATATTCTCATAAAAACATAACAAATTCTATTTTTTAAAGCTATTTACTTTGCGAAGTTCTGAATAAACTGAGGAACATCATCGGAGTCTCTCTGCTTGGGAGTTACAACTTCCACTGATCCTGTGCTATCTGAAAGAATACCTGATACTTTAGATTATCCTTGATCTCCAATGTACTAATATCTTGCAGTGATTTATGCTAACTCAAATATTCCATCAAGATCATAAGCAAATTGATGACTGCTATTGTTTCCTGTTTCTCTAAGTTGATTTATCATATAGCAGTTCAAAGGTACTGTGTTGCTTGGGATTTTATCGAATTCCTGATAATTATGAGGCAAAAATAAAATTTAAAAAAAATGATTCCCCATTTTCAAAAGCAATTATAACTCATTCATTACCTGTTGTCCTTTCTACCCTGATCTTTAGTTCACTCCTGATGATGAGTCAAAGCCGCCTTGGACTTGGTATTGTTGTTTCATTCCCACTTTGGATTGAGATATCTTCTTCTATTTTTTTGGTTTATCTTTTTAGAAAGTATATTTATTAGTTTTCCTTAAGAAATTTGAACTAAATTTGCTACGTTTCCCCACAGATGATACTAATCAATTAATCTGATTGCGCCAATACTAAGATTTATTCATAGAGGTAGTCTTCAAATATTTTATCTTCCCGCGTTTATCTCACATTTCAGATTAAAGGGATATTTTTGAGTTTCTATTCAATCGCGCCAAGGTATCTTTAGGGAATGTAGCAAAAAATCTTTTCTTAAATCAGCTTGAAAAATAAAATAATCATTTGATTTTCTTCTTAAACATTAGTAGCAAGCATCTCATCACAGTTTTATGAAAAAAAAAAGATATTTTTAAAGGCGCTCATTTATCTGACAATTCTAACTAATGTTTGATGATTGTTACAAGAATAATTATCAAAGGCTAATCTCTTAGAAAGTACTTTCATGCTAATAAATAATTGAAAAATGTTATGTAGAGTTGAACTAATTTTAGAATTCATTTTTAATATTTTCTAACAAGATATTTTACTTGCATTTTATCATATGAAAAAAAGGAAAGCTATTTTAATGAATTTTTTCAAAGATATCTTCAAATTAAATGTGTTTTTTAATTTTTCAAGATCCTTAAAGAGATAATTAGGGTTCAGAAAGAGCTGCTTGAAGATTTGATTACCGAGCGACTATTTGATGTTTAAATTCGAAGCTTAATTTGAAATCTAGATACAGTCAGACCTTATCAACTGTCATTCTCTCTCTCTTTATCCCCTCTGGACTTCATTCCTAATCTTATTTTTCCCATTGCCATTCTAGTGCTACAATTCTCTTAGCCATTATGTCTCGAATCACTGCCGCTACCTTTGATTTCCCAGGTGCTCTTAAACCTTCCAGATCATCACATGCTTTGATACCTCCTTCATCGGAGAATTCAAGAGATGTCAGCTAATAAAATGGATTATCCTCAATCTAACGTCCCTTCGGTGACAGTGATCAATGTGAAACACATATTTCAGAAGATGCACCTTCCATCAACCCTCCCTTTGTTTCTAATTCTCTGCTCAATAGACAAGCAAGCAATTCTTTGCTATCAAGTAAGCTATTTTGTTTGTTTTCATCTTCAACTTTAGACATTTACAATATTCCTATCTTACAACAGAATATTCGCTTCTCCAGCAGTAAGACAGCATCGAATCAAGTAGCAGCAAACATCTGCAATTATCCTAATTGAGTGATTCCTTAATCCTTCAACAATTACAAAAACGGAGTGCATTTAGGAATGTTAAAGATTCCCTTGTATTATTTGGAACACACAAACAACAACAATCTAACATCAACAAAGCAGTAGATTTGTTATAAAAAAGTGAAGATCCAATAGAGGAAATAACTCAACTTCAATATTCTGATAAATAAGGAAATATTATAAAATCACCTAAAGTAAACTTAAAAAATCGTGTTGATAGAAGCTAGGAATGCAACACAAGAGACGAAATCACTTAGTTTAGGGGTAACGATTTAGTTAAAGTTGAAAGAAAAATGAAAATATATTTTGGAATGACAATTTTTTTTACCTAATATAATTACCTGTTTGTTCTTAAACAGCTACTGATTGCGTTGGGTTATCCACAGGAAGAAGTCAATCTCTTCTTTCAGCTGAGTTATCACCTTGGAGACAAAGAATCTCAGAAAATATGATACAAGCATCGATTAATAATGCAAATAATGGTATCCTTAACAAATAAATTGAACCCCAATTATAGCCAGATACTTCAAATGAAGCTCATAAGCAACAGCAATAAATACAATCGCCCTAAAGCTCAACGTTATAAAATTAGCTCAAAATAGACAAACATACTTAATTGATAGAAGAAAAAGCTTAGAATCCTATCAATTAAGAGCGTATTTCTTCTCCAAAAGGATTAATCTAATTCTAAAATAAACAGTTCCTCCAAGGTACAGCAAAATCTCAAGATTCTCATGAATACGAAAACGATACACTAACGCCAGAAGATTTACTGATGAACACCCAAGAATTCTCCAGATTCTAAGAGGTTCAACTGTAACTCAACCATACACAATAAGCTAATAGTAGTTTAGCCTAGAATGAGTAATGCACTCAATAAAAAGTTAATTTACCTCTAAACAGTAACAATGCATACGATATTAATATGAACTAATAGCTGAATTTGAAGGCATACAGCATGTACTCAAAGAATGAGATTGATATTACTAATAACAAGAGCAACGTGTATTTGAACTCAACTGTTTCATTCGCGAATCTAAACAAGGATATTCAAGATAATACTCTGTGTTCTCCAGCTGCATCTTTTACGATGCTCTCTCCTTAGTTCGCACATACCCATTAACAACAGTAGCAGCTTAGTTAATAAGTTTAGCTTGAATATGGCTAACTCCCCTAGGACATTCATAATTAAGTAGATGGATCAGCATAAAACAAATAAAAGTAATTGAATGTTTCATCACTACCTTAGCATGATCTGTAATAAAACCATTAGGATAATTCATTACCTGCATATTCTTCGCAGCAAAAGTAGAATTTACCAACAAAGATCATCCCATTAGCCTCTCAAAATGATAGGAAAACTAATAAACTCATGCATCATTTTAGCAGTGCATAACTACAACAATAATAGACTTATAGTTCAGCTAGAAACCCTCATTCTTCAGTGCAATCTAGTTGCAATAATCAACTTTCCGCTATCAACGAGAAGGGAGGATTTAACTATTTCTTAAGTCCTTTTTCGAATTTGAATTCCATAAAGGAATCTAGCAGATTGTTTCGTCAAAGAAGTACTTCAAATATCAGCGAACTTAAACAAGGAAAAGAACATGTTTTATCTCAAAAATCGTCGCCTTAATCAAATAATATCTAGCCAGCTAAATTACAGAGATCATCAAGCTTCATGAATCAACCAAAATAGCATAATAATTTCAGTAACTACAAGAATCAAGGTGTAATTTAACACAAGAATACTCAAAAAATAAATTCTAATAATCACTCCAAAAATGAAGAATCTGATATGTTGAGAGAAAGAAAACCAGTATTTAACAATAATAATAGTTTTTCATCATCTGCTATCAACTAAATTGATACCCTTAACAAATCTAGACAAGTATCATCTTGTTAACAAAACAACCAATCATAATAGTCCTCATTATTTGTTTCAATCGAGACTTCAAAAGCTTAGTTATTTGCTGAGGAAATATTCAATTTATTACCCGAGAGTAACAGAGAATGCATTGATTTCTAGACTTTATTGTTGGTTATGATAGACGCAGGGTTAGTATCATTAGCTTCTTTCAGCAAAAACAAAAATTCAAGTTAAATTTCCAATTCAAATCAGCAGTATTTCGATGAGACATAAGCCACTACAGCATCTGAAATCGAATAGAAACTGTTCTTTGCAATTTGGACACTTCTAGGTGGAAGAAATGCATAATTTATTAGTGTGAATGATTTGATTTAGTTACTTATTATTATCTTAAATATCCCACAACCTTCTGAGATTAAATCCCAATATAATTCTAGCAACAGTACTAAGCAGCGGAGTATCTCCCCTTCACTCACCAAAAGCAGAAGTATCAGTTCCTTATCGTAACAATCGAATCCTTCTCCTTTCTCGAGGAAACGCACTAGCAAAGTAGTTGAGACTTTTTCTGCTCTTCTTAAAACAACTTCCTCCAAATAAACAACCCCTTAGTAAATAAAGTAACAGAAGCAGCAGCATTAGATAGAAATAGAGCCTATTCTGAAAGAGTATGATTATTTCATTTAGAATGCACCAGAATCATTCCTTTTAAGCTTCACACCTGATAACAGATTATGGTAGAAAAAATAACTAAAAAAATAAGAGTTTTATGAAATAATTTTTAGATAGAAAGACTATTTATTTAACTTTGAACATTTGTGGAAATAATTTTAGGACTGGAAGCGAGGATGAAAAGGCTCTACTTCGATAAGCATTTGAACTATTAAGCAGAAATCGTGCTGCTTTCGAGCAATCTTGCTACAATTCAATAAGTGAAAAGCAAGTGAACAGCAGCCTTAATTCAACCACAGTTATCCCTAAGAAACAATCAGTAAACAATTCAATTGTTCTAAAATAGCTAATTTTGTGTTTTTGATGAACAAATAAATCAAATTCAGGCAACTTTAATGCTTGAAACCAATCAAAAAACTATTTTCATTCTTTTATTTAGTCGAGCAGTATCTTCCATTAAGGATCATCTTACTCCATCGAAGGAAAGGAGAACATCAATTGCTATCAATCACTAGTTAAGCAGAACTAGAGCAATAAGGATTCAAATAAAAGAAACAAAAATGAGACAAATTGCTATGAATCTTATGAAAATCGCTTTGAAAAGAAATATACTGGAGGTATTTATGGGAAAAATGTGAACAAAGTAAGAAATAAATATAACTTTGTTTATGACAAGCTGTTGTTGCTTAAATTTACTTGTTGAATATGTTAATAGTTGATTGATTGTCTTTTGTAATTGTTTTTTTAATCAGCTAATTGATAGGATGAGGAACACAAGAATCGAAAGAGAAATTCTCCAGGAACCACTTCAACTAACGAAAAGAAACGCTTAGCTAAACCCATCAATTACTGCTGAAACAGATAGATTTATCAATAGTCTAGATGCCACTGCTGCAATATCAGCTTCAAATGTTTAACTCAAGCAGCAACACAAAGATATCTCTTAATAACTTGCGCTGAATGAGATGTATTCTCGAAAATAATCAACAGTAGTTATTGGAAATTCTGCTGAGAGTCTCTCATGTATAAATAGCTTTCAACGTATGTGAAAAATCAAGTCAAGCAGATTCAAATAAATTGGGTGATTTATCTAACTCAATACTGTTTTTGCACGAATCACAAATTAAATCTCATCTGTAAAAAAAATTGTAATTATTCTAAACCATTCTTTTTCATATTTTATGTCTTTCAAAAATGAAAAATTCATTTTAACAAGAAAAGAAAGTACTCCTCCAGCAATAGATTCATATTATTTAAAATAATAGACATAAACAATAACTGTAATTATGCAAGTAGATAACATTAGTTTTCTTGAAATGAAAATTATTGAGCAGAATTAAAATTATTAACAAGTCTTCATTGAAAGGAATAATATTCTGATACATGGGAAGTTACCCATACAGTCAGTTTGTCCGAGTGGTTAAGGAGACGGACTTGAAATCCGCTGGGTTTACCCGCGCAGGTTCAAATCCTGCAGCTGACGTTTTTTATTTTTATTTTTTCTTACCCAAAAATAAATAATTAATCAATAAAAATTTAACATTTCCCATCAAAGCTAAGAGAAATAGGATTTCTTTGTTGTGGAAACAGGTGTGAGAGCAGATTCTTGAGAATCTGATCTGTTCCTCTCTGATTATTACTACTAAATGCTTGGTTGCATGAGAAATTAAGATTTTTTAAATCCTAAATTAGTTGGCTATGATTTAATACTCGCTGTACTGTCTTACCTTAATTTTATGCTTTTAATCTTTCCAATAGTGCTCCCTTATTGCATTAACCCTTTTGGCCTACTAAGTTTATTGGATGAAGGTGCTGCGATGGAAGTTTCAGTCGGAGGGAGTGTTTAATAAATCGATATTTTTTCTTAGACTAGCAAGAATGAATAGATATGTCTGACATAATCCATGTAATCACTGAAATTATTGATCAATTCTTCTTTTGGATAGAGTTTTAAGAAAATTTCTTCGTTTGGTGCTTATATCTTTCCTTCTGATTTAAACATGTTGTAGAGGCTTATCCACTCGTTTTTAATGAAAAGGTTTTGGTAGAGAATAGCAGGAGTGATTCTCTTCGTGTTGTATTGCAGTAAATTATCACGAGATTCCTCATAATCCTTAAAGAAGTCCTCGATTCTTTAAAATAAAACAAAATTGAGAGAAAATTAGATTCATTAGAACATTTTTTGATTTAGCCAAAATAAATAATTACAGTGAGAAAGAGAAGAGAGCTGGAGTTTCTTTGCTGAAGAGGATGTTACTGAGTTTATTCTTAAAATCATGGAAGGTTTGATTCTGATTCATAATAAGTATGTTAGCTACTTCATTCAGAGCAACATAATAAGGGATGAGTTTATCATTTAGTGCTTCAGGCACATGCTGTGCTGTGATTTTATTCATGAAATTAATGTAGTTGAAATTTTCCCCTTCAATGAAAGGTTTGAAATATTCTGAAGAAGAAGCATTCTCTGTCTCGATTCCAAAGTGATTGTCCATCAATTTTTTAAAACTCTGATAATTCACTAACAAAACATAAAATTACATTACTCCAAATGCTATTAGATATGGAAAAAGCTTGATTAGGACAACATATTTAAAATCCATTTTCATCTGACTTCTCTAAAAGTTATGAATTGAATAAAGTAAAATATTAGAAAAATCTATGCGAAAACTATCTTATTTACCTTTT
>Ga0302285_10002290_pt1 | contig 10716 bp, 3 predicted proteins | sample III_Fen_E2_2_FD_200455 | JGI IMG/M metagenome (GOLD analysis project Ga0302285, IMG submission 200455) | Peat permafrost microbial communities from Stordalen Mire near Abisko, Sweden - III_Fen_E2_2 | ecosystem: Environmental > Terrestrial > Soil > Wetlands > Permafrost | place: Sweden: Abisko...
CTTCTTTGTCTTAATCGTTCTCCAACATTTTTTCTTCAACTACTACTCTTGATTATATTTATTGTTTCTTTTATTAATTATCCTTAATTTTGTTCTCATATTCCTTATTATTTAAAATTCTCTATCCCCTCAATCTTACCAGAAAATACTTGCAATAAAAGCAATTTCTAAACATTAAGTATTTTAATTTCATTCAAATCATTAATTAATTCATCTATCTTTATAAAACAATTAATTAGCAAAGCATCAATTCATAATGAGTCTACAATCCAATACAATTAATTAATGATTATAACTTCTCTTTCTAAAATATTTTCATTTCTTTTTCTGAGCTGCTGCTGTATTGGGTCTAATTCTGAAATTACTTCCTGCTTTGTCAGGTACTGCAGAGCTTTTTTTATCCTTTTATATTCCTAAGCCTTCCATGTCCTCTGTTTAATTAAAAAGAATATGAGTATATTTGAATTATTGCTTTAGTTTCTTAAAGCTAACCTTTGAGAATGACCCAAACGTGTGAGTCATCTTAAAGATGATCTGATATAATACCATCCATTGGTAATAAATCTCCGCTTTCAAATCTAACTCCCTTAGGCGTGCCATTCAAACTTCCATGAAAATGCTCATATCTAAATACAGCTACATCACCTAGCCATCTATTTTATTAGAAATCGTTAATACATCTTCATCTTTTAAATATTTCTACCTGATTTTCTAGGCCCCTTCTCCGCAGTTGATCGTAAACATTTTATCCTTGATGTGCACCTATTTTACAATGATTCTTAAAAATAGTCAAAATGGCTAAATCAGGATTACCTGGAGTTTCATTTTTACTCTGGTTAAATAAACAAAGTTTCTATCTGCACTTAAGAAAGTCTTTAAATTTCAATTAATTAATAATTCAATTTGATCTTTCATTGGAACGAATAATTATGAGAAATTAATGGATCAATAACAATCTTTTAAGAAAAAAGAATAGTTGAACTGAAAATGTTATTCATAATTAGTTTTATGTTTATTTCATTAGAAATCACTATTTCCTTGAGCTTAGTGATTTCGAGGATTAAAACTCTCTTTCTTTTAAAGCCAAAATCACAAGACATCTTTGTCTTTCGCAGATCATTATTATCTAGTTTTAATAGTGTTCTATTTGCATAAAAAAGGTCCATAAAGTGTAGCATCACCTCTGAAATACAGGTTAGTTTGATTGATGGAGTAGCAATGGAGGCTCATCTGTTGTTTTTCTTTTAGCTAAATTAAGGAAAATCAAGCATAAATTTTATTAAAATGAGTATCATTTTTTTCATCCTTTATGAAATATTAAATCCTTCATATTTATCAGGGTTTGATGAATTTTAGAGCAATTCTTCTTTGGTATTATAACTAAAAATGAAATTTCTAATGATTATTATTGTAGTTGATTTGGATAGACATTAAACGCTTTTATTGTTCTAAATTGTTATGCATATTTATTAATAAATTGATATAAATTAGAGAGTATCATAGAAAACAAATCTTTGTTTTTACCCAATAAAGCCAAACAAAAACTATATAATATCATAGTAATCGAAAATGTAGTTTTTATCTCGCATTTTGATTTTTTAAGGAGTAATCTTTTTGATCTCTATCTCATTAATTACATCTTACTTCCTATGAGATACCCAGAATTTAGCATTGTCATAAAATCATATTTATAAAATTATCCACAAATCTAATAAAAATGAGAATTGCTAAACTCACACAAAAAGTATCATCTTTCTTTGGTAGCCAGATCACCTAAGTAATTTATTGAGCTTTCCATTTGAGATCATATTAACCAACTTTAACAGAATATCAAGCATACAAAAATTGAAGTTGGAGACTACATCCTTCTCACAAGATCTTACTCTCCAAAATAAGTTGAGACATTTGCAGATATCTCTGGTGACAGCAATCCTATCCATCTCAATGAAGAAGCAGGTGAGAAAAGAAGCTATTATTAATTATATTTGTTCTAATAACTGAAATGGTCTTTCCAGCTAAAAAGAGTATTTTCAAGAAAAGAGTAGTCCATGGGATGCTAAGTGGTAGCATTTTCACTTAAATGATAGGAAGCACCCTTTAAGATTCAATCTACTTGAACCAGACATTTTCATTTTTAGCTCCAGTCTTTCTCAATGAAGAAGTAAAATATTCTGAAATTGATGAAAGCTCTTCTTAAAAAATGGTGTAATATTGAATAGGTCGAAGGAAAGATGGAAGTGATCGAAGTTAATCATGAAAAGAAGAAAATTAAATTCAAGACTACTTTGAGAAAAATTGAGCTTGATAAAATTGCCATTTAAGGAGAAGCTTTAATTCTTTACAAGCATCTTGAAAAGCAGTCTTGATTTATTTTGTTTTGGCTTCCTTGTCAAATTTAAATTGTTTAGATGAAATCCATTAATTCATTGACTTCTTCCCAAAAGACAAGGAAATTGAAATTTGAAATTTAATGTGCTTTATTCAGATAAAATTAAATAATTTGAAAGAAATCTAAGGGGAAAAAGATAAATATTTAATTAAAAATAACTTTCGAAAAGAAAAGAAAAGAAAAAAGTAAAACACTCAAAAAATCAGTTGGAATAAAAATGGATCATAAAGTAATGCTCTGCAGGCTTTTTAGAATGTTCTCTCGACTACTTTGAAATAATTTAATGCCCGGCAAAAAAACGCCAAATATCTCTCCTGGGGATCGAGTCCAGAATTTTAATGGAAACTCACCAAAGATAGAACGAGAAAATTATTCTTTAAAAGCAATAGTTAGCTTATAATTGAACAAGTTAGTTGAGTCTGTTATGGCCTTTCTTGTTTCAAGTCAAGAGCTTGAGAAATCGCTTTTGTATGAGCTTTCTGTTGTGCCTAATGAAACCTACTGTCCATTTAAAAATAAATCCAACTCTACTATCAAAAATACATGAAAAATAAAAACTTAAATTAATAAGATATTTAATTAAAAAATAAATAATTTAAAAAAATGAAAGAAAAAGATATCTTAAAAAGAAAAAGAAAAAGAGAGAATAATACAATATTGTAACAATAAAATTAAATAAAATTTTGTTAATTTCAAATATAACATTAATTTCAAATAAAACAAAATCAATAAAAAAAATCAAATCCCAACAAAAAACAAAAACAACAAATAAAAACAAACAAAAACAAATCAATTTGTAAAGAATTGATTTCTTTTATTAAAAATACAAAATAATCAGATCTATATTTAGTGAAAATGTCTTTATTTCAAATTCATCTCAATTCAATGCATGAAGTTAACATCTAAAAGTTAACCATCGATAAAGTTGTCGATGAGTTCAAGAATCATTTCTTAAAAAATAAAAATGAAAAAGTATGATTCGTAAAATAGCTTAAAAAAATAAGAAACAGTTAACAATTTGCAGGAATTCTATTGTAAAAATAAATCTTTTCTAATAGTTTTTGATTTCAAATGCTGAGGAGTCTAAAGTATTTATGAGAAAAAATAAAAATGATCTGAAATAAAATTGAATTGGAGTTTTTGGTCTATGAATAAATCCTTTCTTGAATACAATTACTTGGTTACAAACTTGAGTAGAAAAAAGGGATACTTTTAATATTAACTGTCTTTAAAACATCAAAATATCAACTAGTAAACAAAAAATAATTAAAACAATAAAAGAAATAAAAAAACACCTACAAAATGGCAAAATTATTGGTTTCACTACTTCTAATTTCAATCCTTTTGATCAGCTCTGCAAGTGCTGCAATTGGTGTTGATGTATCTGATTTGATCTCTACTGAAAGCTTCTAATGTTTGATTGATGCCTTTGACATTTCTTTCTCAATCGCTAGAGGGTACTGCAGCATTGGTGAAGTTGACTTGGATGCAATTTAAACAAACGCAAATGCATAGTCACTTGGCATCACTACTGATGTCTATCTTTTCCCTTGTGCTGATGTTGATCCTTAAGAAACAACAGATGACTTTATTACTTCAATGGTAGATAGTGATGGGTAAGACATCTACTAAACTATTTGGCTTGATGTTGAATACAACCCTTCAACTCGATGTGCCTGGAAATCTGACTTTGATTGGAATTGCTAATATCTTACTGAGCTTGCAAACGCTCTTTTGGAAGCTGGAAAAGCAGTGGGTATCTACTCTAGTCAGTATTAGTGGGAAAATATTTTCGGTTCTTCTGATAGCTGCCCATATTTTGTTGACCTCCCTGTCTGGTATGCACACTACGACAAAACTCCTAGCTTTGATGATTGGTAAGATTGTTGGATCCTTTTTCAAACATTTCATTTATTCTTTGTGTTCATAGGTACAACGGATACAGCTTCGGAGGCTGGACCACTCCTTAAATCAAGCAATTCGATGGAACCACTGATGTCTGTGATATTGGAGCAGATCTTAACTTTTATTGATTAATTAATCAAAAGTGAGATTAGAATTACAATTCTCAAATTATTTGTCCTGTTTGAAATAAACAACCTTAAGACAATTTTATTAATCTAACTTTAAACGAAAGTGCATGAAATAACAATTGTGATAATTTATTAATTTCATAATATGAATAGGGGAAATTTAAAATGAAGAAAATATCCCCAAACAAACTCACTCAAATTAAGATGTGATTGATTCACGAAAAGAAGCAAAAAAGGTATGTAATTTAGTTAGGTTATTTTAACCTGAATAAATTTCTAACTTTCTTGAAATTTCTGGTTTTATTTAGTCCTCTCTCTTCTTGAGTATCTCAAATTGAAGCAACTTCATTATTTCGAAATCAAAATTTCAATTAGCTGAACAAGCTTTTGATGGAAATGAAAATTAAATATTTTTTAAACATTTGACATTTATCAAAGAAATGTGCTAAATTAACATATGGATAAAGAAATTAAGACATATTTAGATTTCTCTTTTTAAACGAAAGAAATAAAAAATAATTGATTAAACAATGCTTTAGGAGTTTAAGAATAATCCTTGACTCTCGTTCATCCTCTAAAATCCAAGAAAACATCAATAAATTTTGATTAAAGGATTGAGTAGCTTTTTAACTTAGGGATTTTCTTTGTTGTTCGAATAGGTTTGCATAAAAAGTGTAATATTATTTTTTGACACTGTTAAAAAGCTTGCTTTTATCCATTATTTGTTATTGCTGGTGAATCTGCATCATAGATACAATCAATAGTATTTCAAAAAAAAATCAGTTATTATCAATTTGTAGATAACAAAAAGAAAAGTTCACAATCACAACCACATCTATTATGAACATCTTAATGATTATTTCTTCTTTTTTGGGCCTGCTTAAGTGATCTTTTTTATTACTCTAGTTTCCGTCGAGCATCTTAAAGGCAGTAAATAATCTACTATTGTAAAAAATAAATATATTTATTGTCCAGTTGCAGTGCTTTTATCATTTTAGATGATAGAACTATACTTTCAATGGAATCCTGGAGGATATCTTTGATAAATTTATGAACATTAAGCTCAGCGAAGTCACTTTTACTGCAAAGGTAACAACCCTAAATACATAGTTATTCATTTAGTTTTACTGATTTCTCGTCTTAGGATAACAGCTTATCAATGAAGATAGATAAAATATTCATCAAAGGATCAGCATTAAAATACTTTTAGATGGTAAAATCTTACATCACAACACTCAAAGGAAACTTAAATAATAATTTATTTTTTTAGGACGAAGCATGCGTTGATGAGGCAATCGAAGAGGCAGTTATTGGTAATATTACTTTGTGTGTTGCTATTAAATCGAAACACTTTTTGGTTTTAAAATGTTAGTTAATGAACAAAAAGAAGAATCAAAGCTAAAGAACAAAGCAACAAAAGATTTAAATGCGCCAACAAACCCATCAAACGACAAAACTAAAAGTAATTAAAAGAATAGTAGACACATAATTATTTTTATTTTTTTAAATAATATCATTTATTTATTCGCTCTTATTCTTTAATATTGTATAACAAATCAGATTAAGTAGAAATAATCAGAATTTTTGTCTTTGTTTTTGCTAAATTGTTTAGCAGAGGCGGATATTAGGGAAAAGCTAAATCAAGAGGATCATGAAAGAACCTGAGTAATATTTCAAAATGTATGTACATTCCTTATGTGGCTATGAATTAGCTGGTAATTTCATAAAATATTGATTGATTCTATTTGTTATTCACTTGGTCATTGTTTTAATGGAAACAAGAATGATATTGAAATAAAGGGGATATTACTTTGAGATTATTGAAAACATATCAATGGACAAATAATAGGCTTCTTAAACGATTCTCTAAGAAAAAAGAATATGTTATTTCAATTATATTCTTTCTTAATGTTAAGATATTATTAATCCCTTTAAAAGACTTAGAGCTAACAAATATATTATTTCGTTATTCTATTTCAAAATAACAAATACTCATTTTATTCATTTAAATACTCTTTGCAAAACAATTATTACTTAAATCATATTTATTCTCAATTCAACTTTGATGAACGCTTCATAACTGATGATTGAGGAGATTAGAAATTGCTGTTTGGTTATTAAGATGCTTGTCTAGACAGCCTTTATGAAATTTGGGATTGCTGTGATTTATTTCTCGATTTTTGTGCTTGACTCTTTTAGATTGCATCGTCATATAGCCTATTGGAGGCATTCATGGCGATTGACACTCGAGGAGATAAATGTAAACTAGCACTTATATTATTAACATTGCACATAGAATTGGAAACAGCAAGATTTCTAGGAGGTGAATTAAGAGTGGAGTTCAGAGGAGGAGATTAAACAGCAGAGGCATTGGAACTTGTCATGATTGTGCTGCAAGTTAGCTTTTGTTTGAGATTATGGTATTATTTGGAGACATATAATTTTTGAGCCTCAATAACTTTGCTGTAGCCTGGAAGGAATTGGGAAGGAGGGTTTTTTAGACTTTGTTCATTGAGTTTCTTGTCATTGACTACTCCTTGACTAATATCAGAGTAATTTCCAATAGGAGCTACTTTTAAGATCTTATTCTTTTCTTTGTACACGTACCCTGGTTACAATATTTCAGGAATATGAGGGTATTGCTAGCTTTGATTCATAATTTTAGATAAATATTCAGAAGAAGGTTATGTGAAAGAATTTTGGAAATGATGCTGAATTTCACTCTCATGTCCCATTGAGTATCCATGACGTAATGGTCCTTCTTACATTTAGCTCAATAACTGATGGTAATCACCTTCTTACTCAGCATCAACATCCGAACCCATCATATTAACATCTTACTGCATTGAATTTGCTCCCTTCAGTTTTTAGTATTGCATCTACTACTTTTGATTTTGAAATTATTGATGAAGTTGTAGTTGGCTATTTGAATATTAAGGCTAGCTTGTGCTCATATTTAAATTGAATTAGCTCAGGTACTTCTCAAACTCAATAGAGTCCTTATTGATGCCCCCAGATTAGCTAGCTCCAAACGTACCACCTCCTTGAAGATGAGGAGAGTATTTAGAGTTACTTTGATTCGATGGTTTCTGACTGTGGTTTGAAGAATGTTGTATCTTTTAGAGGTTGAGAAGTTCTTGTATCATTTGCTGCTCTTCTCGACTGAGATTTTTAGAGAGTCTCTGATATTGATCTGGTTCAAACTCTTTTGCATCAGCATATGCTGGAACTATTTTTTTAAAATTTTATTTCATTAAACATTTTCACAAATAAAAACAATTATTTCTTACTGAATTAAGGCTTCTCACAGTTGTCATCCTCGACTGTTCTATCGCCATGAGTATCTAGATTTTTTTCAAGCTCAGTTACAAGCTCATTGTATCCATGCTGCTCAAAATGTCTGGAATGCTCAGATTTTGGGAATTATTGTTAATTCCTAATAATCTCTTAAGTTTCTAAGAAGTTAGCTATTTCCCCCTTTTCCTCTTATTAGTCTTCAAATTATTCAGAAGCTGTTTATTATTATTGTCTTGCATTTGAGTTTACTCCTTGAGGAAGACTTTCTCTTAGTTTTTATTCCATCTGTTAGCTGCTTCTGGCTTTCTACTAAATTGCAGCAAGGCGTTAAGGGCTATCTGAAGTTGCTTATTTGAGCAAGGAGGATTGTTTTTTCGTTTTTCTCTCTGGAGTTTATAAATTTTAATCATTTAATTTGGATTATCCTTCTCTTAACCCTTAAGAAAGAGCCCTCTATTCAACTAGTCAAAAATAATGTGTAAAAAAATAAATAATACCTCTGTGCTTGTATGTTACTTAAGTAAGAATTGTTGTCAATGGTAGGTCGGAGGGAAGAATTTGAGAAGCGAATATGATCAAATGCTATTTACTTTCTCCTTAAGCATAATCGGTTAAAAGATCTTTCTAAGTAGTGAAGAGTATGTGCTAGCTTGGTTGATTTAGAACCAATCTTAGAAGATTCTGAAGAATTTATACTGCTTTTCATGAAAGAGGAGGAATTCTAGGATAGCTTTATCGAAGAGGCTGAGAACTATTGATTTTAAGTGACTGAAAGAGGTGCATTTGATGCAGCTTGAATTTACGTTGCAGATAGCTACTATTGCTGGATTACCTTAGCAATAATGTTATTCTTTCGAATCTTTACCAGGAACTCAAAGTACATCTTCTTAGTAAATCGTTTCTTTAAGTTTTCAATTGATCTTCTCAGTTGATTGCCTTTGAATCGGAGAATATAAGCAGGAATGGCATCTGAATTCTAATTTGTTGGCTATTTTCTTACTCCACAAAACAGTTTAAGCTTATGGAAGGCTTAGAACTATCTCTTCAGCTCAAACTTCTCTGCTTTCATAGCCATGACCACACACACCTTGCTGTTATCGCTTATTTTCTTTATCACCTCAATCACAGGTTTGATCTATTGTGAGATATTCGCATTTTCTTCATTCTGATGTTCTTCAGTGGGATGCAGCAAGTCAGCTAGTTCTCTGTTGCACAGTTCTGCAATTGCTAGCTATCTGTTCCTCTCTTCAGGATCGAGTGACACATTCTTAGCATTCTTTGCCAGTCCAGACACATCGAAGGAAGATGAATAGTAACTGTTTTGCAAAGCACTTGTGTTAGCTGCCTTATCTTCTGGAGTTGCTTCAATATTCACTGCTCCTTCTAAATTAACAGCATTTTTATCATAAAACGGTTTTAATGAGCTGCCATTATTGACGCTAGAGTTTTCGCTATCTTCGTTCTTAATGAAATGTTGAGAATGATAGCTCGTGTTGTGATGCTCATTTCTTTCTTCGTAAGTTTATTGAACAGTCTTACCTTTCTTTCTATCGGATCCTAAGTTGCTTGTCTGTAATCTAGGTTTGATTGAATTTGAGATGCTGCTACTTAACTCATCCAACAGTTACTAATCACTGTTGTCATTGATATTGTCTTCCTATTGATTAGATTGCTATCTAGTTTCTCGTTAAAGGATGTTCCCACTCTCCCTAAGATTTTCTGATTTAATACTACTTGAATGAAAGATAGGCTTACGAAGATCATTATTGAGACTAGATCTGACATATTTCTCTTCAACATTTCTTTTTGCCATTTTTAGTAAATTACTTTCAGATACATCTACGGGCAAGGATTATTTTAATGCCCTCTTATCCTAACTTGTATCTTAATAATTCGCTGAATGAATACCTCTGTTTATTTCAGTCTGTTCCTGCTCATTTGGCTGATTCTCATTTTCTTACTGTTGATCATCTTGGAGTAGACTTCCCTCTTGTGTACCACTTCTTTAGGAATCAATAGTTACTTTCTATTTCTTTTCTTACTTCTCTTCTTTCTCTTAAAGCAAAGAGGCTACTATTTCCTTTTTGTTAGTTTTTTAGGCTTTGAATTCCATAAAAGTCTATTTTTTCTCGTTTTGATTATTTGTAGAACTCTAATCTGAAGGAGGTAAGTTTGTCTTTTATTATCTAGATTATTAAAGGTCAGGTTAAATAGTGGTGTCTTTTTGTTAGCCAACACTTTCTTAATATCTGCTTTCATTCTCAATCACATTTGCTTCCTAAATATCTTGACTTTTTTGCTATGAAAGCAAATCCTTTGCTTGTTTGTTAGCATCTTCACTAACCTAAGAAACATTAATCTCCTCTGCTTGATCTGTCTTCTGCTAATTTTAAGCATTAATGAAGTGTTACTTTTAAATTTCATTTTATTTTTTGGCCCATTCTTCATGCTCGATATTCTCATTTGAATCTTTTGGAATTGTTGGCTTTGTCTTGAAAGGGTCGATTGCAAAGAAACTTTACTTGTTATTTGATTATTCTGGAGTATTGTCACCCACGGCTATTTGATGCTTTTCCTATGAAAGTAGTCTCTTTACCTCATCAATAGATTTAAACTCCATGTCACTAATATCGACATCTTTAGCATTCTACTCCTAATCTTGTTTATCTGAAAGATTTTCTTATCTGAACTAGTGTGCTTGCTGCTCACCGCTCAAATTAGTTTCATTAGGTTTCTATTGGATTCTATTCTGTTTAACTTGTTCCACTTACGTCTAAGAATGTCTGGGAGAGCTGCTGTTTTCAAATCGTGAAACCTTAGAGGGTTGTTGTTGTTGTTGCTGCTACTGTTGCTGTTGCTGTTGTTGTTGCTGTTGTTGCTGTTGTTGCTGTTGTTGCTGTTGTTGCTGTTGTTGCTGTTGTTGCTGTTGTTGCTGTTGTTGCTGTTGTTGCTGTTGTTGCTGTTGTTGCTGTTGTTGCTGTTGTTGCTGTTGTTGCT
>Ga0302285_10002294_pt1 | contig 10703 bp, 7 predicted proteins | sample III_Fen_E2_2_FD_200455 | JGI IMG/M metagenome (GOLD analysis project Ga0302285, IMG submission 200455) | Peat permafrost microbial communities from Stordalen Mire near Abisko, Sweden - III_Fen_E2_2 | ecosystem: Environmental > Terrestrial > Soil > Wetlands > Permafrost | place: Sweden: Abisko...
ATTTGCTAATTTATTTTAATCTTTTGTGACTCTTGATACTTTGAGTTTTCTATCACCACAAGGTAATCCATTAAGCGCTTTAATCGCTTTATCAGTGACAGTCGCATCTTCGAATTCAAAGAAACAATACCCCTTGGAGACTTGTTCCTTGTTTTCATTGAGCTACTTAGCTACATTGAAATATCTTAATTTTCCAAATGTCTCAGCTAATTTCCTAACATCTACATCTTTCAAGTATGTCGGCAATCCACCGAGATATACTTTGTTCATCTGTAATTATTGTGCTGCACCTTCTTCGCAGTCCACTTGAACATCTAATTCCATGCGAGAATTTTCCAAGAATAACCTGTAGAAATACTACTTTGGTTTCTCAATGATCAATTTCTAAAAACATTTTTAGTAACAAAAAAAAGGATTAGAAAAGTTAGAAAAAAACACAACAACAAAGGATAAACTAAACTTACACATTTTTAAAGTTCGATTCCTTTGAGTGTGAGTGTATATGCCTTCGCTTGTTTATTTTAAAACTACAAAGTTGAAAACTGCTTATTCGTTGCAATATCCACATTTACCACAGGAAGCTACTAAGCAAATTCCGGACGAAGCTTGGAAATCAAAGCATTGAAGAAATCTTTAATTTCATAACTTGTAACGAACGGCGAAAGATTTGAGACTATCAGCAGCCAAGGATTAGATTCAATTATCGCATATCGCATCCTCATATGTTCAGGAATCGCTTCACAACGAAGTAGCATGGAAGTTTTAGCTTTAGAAGGGATATCAACTTCATAGTCAGTTTCTTCAGCAACTTATTATTCTCTTTTCTTCTTCTTTTTCTTTTTCTTCTTCTTACCTACATCAACGCCATCCTTATTCTTATCGGTTACTTTATCTTATTCTGATGGATTAGCTTGTTGTTGTTGTTCCTTTTAATTTTAAGTTGCCTCTTCACCTTCTTGTTCCTCATCTTCTTCAGATTCAGAAGACTCCTCTGGTTTTTTTTCTTTATTTTTATCATTTTTTATAAATCTAAGCTCAGGATCATATTTGGTGCCTGGATCCTGTTTAGCGACTTCAATCTCGATCTCCATATCCATTGAAATTTCGTTTCTAGACAATACGCTTTTATTAATATTTTTTTATGGGACAAAGAGATTTCTCTTTGAATTAATCTAAAAATTTTATTAATCTTGTTTTTCAAGTTATTTCCCACTCTCACACATGTCCAGATAGCCTTGTTTTATTTAAAATGAGCTTTAATATGTTGCTGCCTTTATTTATTTAAAGATCTTTCATTTTATCTAATAAAAATACAAAAAATATTAAAAAATGCAGCAATTTAAAAAAAAAATCAATGGCATTGGACATATCCATTTGCATCTTCATAAGCAGGTTGACGAATGAAACACTTAAAGCAGTAGGAAATCCTAATGTGTGAATCTTTATTTTGATTTGGCAAATCCATCTTAAATTCCTCTTAATATTTTCTGCTAATTGAAATTTTATTTCTTGCTGGGGAGGAGAAAATCAAAAAAGAAGTCATACTCCCTTCCTTCTTCCCTCCCTCTCTCTCGATAAAAGTAAAAAAAAGAAAAATAAATTCAACACTTATTGTGCATAGAACATAACCGATATTAATAATGGTTTATCATCTTTTCGAGCGTATCTTCAACCCTGAAAATTTCAAGATTAATGGCACTGTAGCTCGTGTCAACACTCTCGTAATCTCACACTTTGATCAATTCAAATTCAGTTTGGTTTTTAAGAAGTTTGTTCTTTGTTTTAGGTTTCAGAGGGATTCTCAACTGAAGAGGCTGAAGAAATTGCCTGGTTGCAGAATCATCAGACTAGAGGAAAGATCATAGGTGAGGAAACTGTTTGAGAATTTGTTTAGAGAATTTTACTTTGATAACACTGATTTGGAGAACTAAACCCCTAAACCCTTCTTCAAAAGTACATAGAGTCATAATATACTTTTTATTTTCAAAAAAAGGTATCGGAGCTGGTATCTTCTCCGTCTACGCCTGCTCAAGCTACTTCACTTACTTTAAGAGATTCTTCCCTTCTCTGAAATACTGGGCAGGTGCTAAATTCCTAGCTCAAGCTGGTACAATCTATGCTTTCTACAAGCTCGGTGATTATTACTTCACCTCCAGAAGATATGGTTCCAATGACCCTAGAATGAATGGACTTATGTACTCCAACAGATACTACAGTGAAAACAAGGAATCTCTCATGTAACGCACACAAACAAATATAATCTCCAAATATTCTTGAATCTTACCTTCACTTTCCTTCATTAGCTAGAACTTCGAGCCATTGAACAGACGCTTCACTCAAGAAGAAGTCGAGCAATTCTTGAATAATTAAGATAAGGACTTGCAAGAGCAAAGAAACTGGATTTACAATCCTCATCTCCACGGTGACAGTGAAGCTAACTTCAGAGCTTCGATCGCCCACAGATTCACCCAAGCACCTTGGGAGCGTGATGATGTCAAGGCTAAGATTCTTCAAGACAACAAGGCAAAGGTTGCTGCAGGTGAAGACATTAACTTCACACCTTTCAAGCCACTCAACCATTTGGACAAGACTGGTATTCTCCACAGATTACATCCATTCAGATTCAGCACCAACTTCACAATGGTCGATTGAGCAGTGGCAAGAGAAGCTTAACCAAACATATTTTGCTTTTTTTTTTGGAAATATCAAAAATATACTGCAAAATAATGCTAAAACTATGGTTTTTCTCTTATCTCGAAACATACATGTTATTGTAGTTTTATTAATCCAATACAAATCTTGCTTTTAACCCATCAAAAACGACAGCGATAGCTTAAGATTTCGCATAAAAAAGACCAATAATGAAGGATTTATTAAAACTTATTCAATAATCTTGATTCCACCAAAAGAAAAGGTTATTTTATTCCTTAAAAAACTTCTTATTCTCATGGCAGTTTACAATCAATAAACCCCTATGAACAATTAGCTTAATTTCACTTAGTGAAGAGGATTTTTAACGTGGAAAACAAAGCAATAAACCTAAGTATTTAAAACAAAAAACTGCTGTAAATTGAATTGTCTTACATTTATTCAGCTAATTGCTATCTAATCTAGTAATTATCAATCCAATCTGATTCTAAAAAAACAACAACAACGAAAATTAAACCAATGAGTGATACAAATCCTAAAGAAGAAAACAACATCAACAACGTGATGGCATCAGGTGAGAACCAAATCCCGAGAAGTCCATAAAATCAAAATAAAATGTCTAATCGTGCCAGGCAAGAAGAACATTTCATGTAAAACACTGATTTTTTGTTTTTTCACTCAGTTTTTTCAAACAACCTTTCCAAACAGAAAGGAGCGTGAAAGACCATCATCCCCGATATAATCTTCATCTGAGACAACACCCTTGAGTTTATCAACTGATATAATTCGACTTTCTGGTCCTCTCCTTGTCGCTGATCATGGCTTTGAACATCTCAACTCTGACATCAAAATACAGAAAATTGAAAACGCGCAATATGTCACTGTTAAAATGCACCATGTTGATAAATTTCAACAAGATCCAAACCCAACTTTCTTCGTGAATCAAAACAACGCATTCATTTAAGAGCCTGTGCTTTTGCAGCATCACTAGCATTAACACCATCATGTGCATCAACATAATTATTTGCGTTAGAAAAATTAACCCAATTTGCTTGAAGAAATTGAAGAAAATAATAAATAATCCAAGGAATATTTGCAAGAAGTAGCATAGGTATAAGAGGCTTTGTATAAATAGGAGGCTCCATAAGTATCTCCAAACAAAGCTAAAGAAACGGAGGGTCTTAAGGGAGAACCATAGTAATAGCACTAAACAAAATAAAATATTGTGAACTCAGCAGAAAAAGAGGCAGCATCAAAATACATCTAGCAGCAATGGAGATAAAAAACAAATATCAAAGCTGTGATTTAAAGTTAAAAGGAAAAGGCGTTGGAAGAGTAAAATAAGCCAGAAAACAGTAATTCCAAAGGTTGTGATAATAGTAATAAAATACCCCAGCATGTAATTATAAAATCATCAAAATTATAAAAGGAACAGCAATTATCAGAAGTTCAACATGGTTGTTCATAAAAAACACCACAACAGAATTAGCAAGACCATTGTGTGAACAGTGATGCTAAAGTTCAACCTCATCATAGGAAGGATATTGCTTAAGAAATATTTAAGATTGAAGATAGCTCTTGGAAAGTAGAATAATAACCAAAAGTATTGGGGAAATCTGAGGTTTAACTGGAAAACTCAAACAGGGAATAATAAAGACATTAGAATGATCAAATAGAACGAGAAGAATAAGAATAGATCTTGCATTAACAAAAGAAATCAAATGAATAACAGAAAAGCCATTAGCAGCATAAAGAGCATTTAATTGGATAACACATCTCTAATCAATAGAGAAATTCATTAAATGATGATGATAAACGAAATGAGTAACTTGAGATGATTAAACGGTTAGTTCAAGAGAAAAAGTAGCAGATATCTTAGCAAGAAAAAGAATTTCAACATAGAGAATCATAAAATCTTTAAGATAGTTCATCTAAATGGGACATAAAGGAAAAAGAAATCCTCATGAAACTTGTTGAAGTTTATGGATAGAATGATTGGAGCACGATATCTGCACATATTCCGCATCGAACTCCAGCTTGCTGCAAAGATATGTTTGATAAATTAAATTCTCTTTGAAGATTCAGGGGGATAAAAATTGGAGTTCATGGAAGAATTAATATGTGATTCTGCTAATAAATTTTTTGTTGTTGTTGTTGGAAATGTTTGTAAATTTTTTTGAAGTTTGATCTGTTTGTCCAAAGCAAACATTTTCATAATGTCATTTGTAGCTTTTTTAGCTTCTGAAACTTTTAATTTTTCTCTTAGAGAAGTGAAGTCTTTAGATGAAATGTCAAATAGAAAATTTAGTGGGATTTTAGTTTAGAAGGGGATGAGAGATATAAAATGAGGTCTCTTATGTTTTGATAGATTTATAATATTTATAACCTTCCATATGGTATTTCAAAGAGTTGGGTTAATATTTTGATTGCAAAACTAAATAAAGATCATTTCTCTTCCTCAAAACAAAAAGATTAAATTATTTTTATTTCAAAATGAAGTATTTTTTACAATTTTAAACTAATATGAAACTAGTTTTAACTAATAATGAAACTAATTTCAAAAAGGCATACATTGTTACATATTTAGTTATTATCAGCATATTGAAGACTGTGATTTACTGTTTTGGTAATAATTGTAATCTCTTTCTTTGAAATTAACATTAGAAAGTATTTTTAATTGAATCAACAAAATTCACCGAAAAAAACAAAAAACAAATTTAATTTAGATGAATATTGTTCTTGAAGGAGTAGATAGATTTTAAATTATACTTATGGCGGTTTAGTGGGAGAATTATCTAATAGGACAGAGTAATAGTGTCTGATTTGTCTGATTATGTTGAACGGAAATGATACATCAAAATTAACCAAAAAAAACACGCAAAAAAACAATTAACTAACTTCAGAGTGTTAAAAAGGGTTAGAACAGTTGAAATACATTTGAGATAGATTTAAGCCAATGAAACTAGAAGAATACGGCTTTAAGATAAGAAGCGTAGGGTTAAGAAAATTATCTGTATCTGGAAGAATCTAAAAAAAAGAGAAAAACTATTTATAAACTAATCATAACAGTAGAAGGTTATAAGAATAAAATGACGAATATAAAGTTAAAGAAGGGAAATTGATTATTTATGATGAGGCAGCTGAAAGGGAAAATAACAGGAGTATGCATCATATTATTTGTCCTATTTAACTTAATAACAAGAATGAATAATGTCAAAAGTTAGTTTAGATTGGAAACAACCAAGTGAAGAATAAAGAAACTTTGATAGAAAAGAGAGATCTATTTCGCGATATCACTCACATGCTTGGAAGTTAAAACAAGATTTTAGAAGAAGTTCAAAGGGAAGGTGAAACCAAATAGCATAATGGGCCTGACAAAGAAGAACAAAGAGAATAGGATTGTGAAAATATTCTCAAAAGTTTAAAAAACCAAAAGTAAAACTCTGTCTTGCCTGTACAAACACAGCTTGAATCTAATTGTATTTCCTAAACCAATTAGTGTAATGCTTCTCATGATTAATCTGCCAGTGAAACTAATAGTATTCTTCCAAAAAACAGTGTTGTTGTGATTGTTGAAAACAATAATGCACAAAAATACCAAAAATTTGATTTTGCAGCCACAAATACCTTAGAATAAGAATAGATTTAACATCAAGCGCAATCCTCAACAATTAGCCCAACAGAATAGGGAAATAATGAAAAACCCCCTCTGCTGTTTAACCCTCACGACGACATTGATTTCATTGGATCGTCCAGTACCTCTCCTGCAGAAAACCCAGAAGATCCTCTCGAAAAGATTATTGACTTTTTCGACGTAGACTGGAAGCTACTGGAAACTCGCAGTGCTTATTATAAAGTTAAACCTGAGATTCTGATCAATTATAAATGTCTTTTTGGTAACTTTCCCAAGAAAAGAGCTATTTTAATTGATTGGATGCAAGAAGTTGCTGCTTCCCTTGGATTCAAGAGAGATACATTGCAGACAGCAGTCACGATAATCGATAGGTTCTTCATAAAAGTGCCTTATCTCCCATAAGCACAACTGCAACTCATCGGAGCAACTTCCCTCAATATCGCACATAAACTTCAGGTAATTCGATTTTTACATCTCAATGAATCAAAAGAGAAAGAATATAAACTCATTTTTGCAAAAATTCTTAATAATTTTTATGGTTTGAAGGAAGTGAGTGTGCTTCCATTAGATCATTTTGTATCCACATGCAATTAAGAATTTAAGCGGCAGCAGTTCATCGACATGGAACAACGCATCTGCGCAGTGAGCTATTTTATTTAATTTACCGTTTATTTTTCTTATTTTTTTTTGTATTTTATTCTAATAACATCTTTGCTATTTCCAGTGTCTAGGATATTCATTGTGCAGTGTAAGTATCGATGTTTGGATGAATCTCCTAATGATCTAGTGGGATGTGTTGCTGAATGAATTACTTGAAACTCTTGAGGACATACCAAAATAATAATAGAATTTGTTCTTCAAAAATAAAAATAATCCTGTATCTTTTTAGCTTTTCTCAGCTGTTTGCGATTATCTCGATGTTGCAATTCTAAATATCAACTTCTATCGTTATCCTGTTAAGCCATTGATATCTGCGTTCATGTATCTATCTCTGCAGAATCATATTTAACGATAACATTTTGCGTATCAACAAAAACAGAATCATCAGGAATTCAATGATCAGGATCTTGCTAGTAGTTCTTTAGACAGCTAATTAGATCAATTAGATTAGATTTTTAAGACTTTTCTGATTAAGACTCTCGGCATCTAAGAGATTGAAGGTGTTTCAAATGAACTATAATATGCTTCTTAATTCATGACTCTGATGCTCAAGCGAAGATAATTTCTGATTGAAAAAGGTTGCATGAGTAAACAAAATCAGATGATTATTGATCTATCTCAACTCGTAAGCAAAAATGCTATCAAAACACTATTTTTTTCAATGGAATTAATTAAATTTTGGATATTTTCTTTCAAGCCGATCTATGAGAACATTTGCAGTAGATAAACTTACAATATTCATGGTAGAGAGTTCATAGGGAAAATATGAATGTATTTATCTATTGAGATATCTCTTTGTACTCTTTAATGATTCCTTCTCATCTTCTTCTGTTTTGTTGTCTTCAAAATACCTTGTAATATAATTATGTCTTTCATCTATTTCATGTACATTTATTAAGTATTTTATTATTAACTAAAGTGTATTCTGAGCTTTACTTCTCAAATATCTTTCATCTTCATCAAGCTATTAAAACCATTATAAATACAATCTTTTAGTGTAGTGACTCTCAATAGCTATTTTTCACAAAGTATTTGATTTATTTTACGGAATAATAAAAAAGATTTTTACAATAAAATAAAAACAAACAATAATTCTTCTTCCTTCAGATAAACCAGTTCCGTTTGAGAATACCATATTACTAATCATCATGCAATCAGAATTCTTCGTTGAAGAAATACCCCTCAAGAAATGTTCCTAACATCCATAGGAAATCTGCGATACGATTTATTTAAAACTCACAGGGTTTTCACCATTTGCATGTCCTTATTGCAGATCAAGCAGAAACATCTCTAACAAAGATCTAATATTGATTAATGATTTATTTGAATCTTCCTAGGAGATTCTCTATCCAAATTACCCAATTCTCACAAATCCTTAGACCATTTATGATCTTGAATAGATAGTCGAAGAGTCAAAGCGAGTTGACAAGGAATTTGAGCTATTCTTCACTGAACTCAAAGCGAACGTTATTGAGTAAATTGACAATGCTAGATAATAACAAATTCAAAAGTTATCTGTACTCACAGATGCTTATAAGTAAACGCTAATTGCATATTAAGAAGCTGTATCTATCGATAGGTTCAAATAAGCAATTGAAAGTGATAACTTAGATGAACAACATGAGGCTGTGAGAGAGTTTTTAAAAGAGTAATATGCCCAAGCTGAGTAAAATACAGCTAAGATTTAGCAAAATATTGACTCCTTTAACATAATAATCTAACGATTTACATTATCTCAAGCAAAAGAAACACGCATTGCTATAAATCATCTTCTGTAGAATCTAACTCTCTTTCCAGAAAAAGCTATTTCCAAGCATCAGCATTACCATGATGACAATCAACTAATTCTAAGTCCTCAGAAACAGCAATTTCCAGGAGAATCACAATAATCTAGCAGAAACTAGCAGGTTTACTTGATTTAATAGCTCCAGCAATTGTTGTAAACATCAACAGAAGGAAGTGGGGAATAATTAAATGCAGAGTTTAGTAATTTATTGGAAACTTACTTGAGATAAAATGGGCGGGAATAGAACAAATTAACAGGTATGGAAAGTTGAACGCAGATGGGAAATGTAGCCAGAAATTGATATTTTTGAGAGTATCCAAGATGAAGTAATCAACTTAAAAAGCAAATAATCTGAGAGAAAGAGTGATTTATTAAAGAATTTAACATCAGATGACTTACAAATGTGTTATCTGTTTGCTACAATACTATGTGTGTGAGTCAGTAGTGTTTCTAATTCTAATTTCATTTTAGTAGTTCACATTTATTTGAATTTCCTTTTCAATAGTCATTTTAAGATGTTATTTAGTTTTATTGCAGCATCTTTTACAAAATATGGTACACCCTCACACATGAAAGCAGATTATGTCCTTGAATATGAAAGCTTTTAATAATTTTCCCTGCAATATCCACATCAAAATCACATTAAATTGTTTAAATCTTTGAAAAATACGACAAACAACAAATTCAAAGATTTGATCAAATACAATAAAAACAGCTATTAATTGATTGATTACTAAAGAGAACTACCAAACTCATTTGATTTTTAGGCTGCTAATGCACTGGTTCCATAAAATATATTCTCACTGAAATAAAATTCACATTCAATCTGTAATTATTTTACAACCAGCTCCAACTTCTACATACTCTGTATCATTAAAAATCTCATTATTCAAGGCATTCTGCTGCTTTTCATCATCATTTTGAGTTTTATGATCAAACTCAACAACTTCAGCAACTTATTAACCAGCTTCTCCGTCTTCAATATGTCTCGCTAGATCTTCTTATGGTGCTTAACTAAGAGCAGGGGAATCCAAAAAATCAAAGGAAATATCTCCAATTGCATTGCTCTCCATGTCAAGCACTTATTGCTCTGATCTTTGTGATTTATTTGATTTGTTAGAGCGTAAGGACCTTAGAGATCGTCTAGGCTGTGAAGAAGATGAAACAGAATCAGCTGGTGGTGGTACTTATTGCTCGTATGATAATAATCCGACCATCAATTGTTCTTGTTTTTACGATGTTACTTATGGAATGGCTGTTTCTTTTTAATTTAATTCTTTGGGGACTGCATTAGACACTAAGGAACTTTAATCTTTTGCCTTGAATTGAATACTCTCAATTGATTCTACTATTGCACTCTCTTAAGCCGATTTCAACAACGAATTAGCATGAATCTGATGCGATGCAAGAAGTGAAGCAAATTCTGATTATGACTTCGCAAGCGCATCACATAAGTTCGTAAATATTCTAAACTTCTCTGATGGATTCTTCAAATTCAATGGATTATTATTCTCATTCACCTACTACTACTACGATGGAGAAATCGAGAGTTATTTGAGTAAACTCAAGAAATTAGGCACATGTACTGCTTCACCTTTTCGAAGCTACAGAAGAATCCCATCGAGTTTAGTCTACGAAGGACAGTCATTTTCAAGTAATTGCTATTTAAACTACGAAATCGTATCGGAGAAGCTCTTCTAAGCTGAACTCAAACTAATCTACATTCTAAGAAAACTCTCCTACGCTCTTCTTTCTAAAATACCTAATTAGTTAGCTATCGCAGATTTACTAGCTGCAGCTGATGCTCTCTCGCGACTCTCACTAAGCTATTCACATAATCTACTCATAGATTCTACACTGTGACCTTGATGGTACTCATTCGCGCAAGTCCTGCAGAAGAGTCGTCTTGAGCTGCATGAATCACTCAAACATAACAACTCTCCTTTTTTGTTTCGGTGCATTGAGCATCTTCCA
>Ga0302285_10002295_pt1 | contig 10697 bp, 7 predicted proteins | sample III_Fen_E2_2_FD_200455 | JGI IMG/M metagenome (GOLD analysis project Ga0302285, IMG submission 200455) | Peat permafrost microbial communities from Stordalen Mire near Abisko, Sweden - III_Fen_E2_2 | ecosystem: Environmental > Terrestrial > Soil > Wetlands > Permafrost | place: Sweden: Abisko...
AAACACACACACACACACAGATCGTTAGTTTAATTTGAATTGAATGTATTTTGCTAGGAAGTATTCTGGACATACGGCAAGAAAGGACGCAAAGGGTAATAAGTCCCTAATAGCGGCAGTGAGAATCCTACCAATACCTAAGCATAACCATCACCTGATACCCTCCCTAATGTTTAAGAATTCACTGTGAGCAAATCAAATCCTAGCAATAATAGCAATAATCAAGGGCAAACACAAGCATAGACTGGTTAATTGTAATAAAAGCAAGTAGATGATAAAGCCCAGACTGCTTTGATATAACCACCAAAAGAAACAAATAAGCCTTCATAGACGTAATAACTATAGTTGTTAGAGTAGCAGTAGCAATAGTTACAACAGTAATAATAGCAATTGCAGCTGAAATAATAGCAATAATAACAGCAGCAACTTTAATAGTAAATCTTGCTTCTGCAATAACAACAACAGTTGCTTTCTCAAGACAACAACCATCCGAATAATAACAATAGCAATTATAACTTTACATTCTCTCCACCAAGAAATATGCCATAATAGTAATTCCCTAGCAGCACGCTAGCAAGTCACTACTTTGCTACGGCCACTGCTGGATTATCTACACCTTCACCAACGAAGAAGTTCCCTTATTAGAAAGCGCACACTTCTCATAAGAAAAATATGCATGCATTCTCACCTTCACCGAAAGATGCAATCTACGACAAGAAGAATTGGTCGGATTTCAAGTTCTAACGGAAAGGCAATTCCATTTGGGAAGATCTTTACAATAACGTAAAGAGAGAAAAAAATATTCATTTTAAAGATTATTTGGTTGCATTTTATTTACTCGTTTTCTCTCTCTGACGCTCTTTCTAATTAGGCCTAGGTAATCCAATCAAAGAAGCTCGCGATGTATGAGATGAAGCAGCAAGAGCAAGACATCGAATGTGTGTTTCAGCCGACATTAGTAGCTCATAGTAATCGGTATAACAACTTTGAGGAGAATTCCTTCTTACTACGAAATGAAGCTTGGAAGGAGCAGCGTGATAACAAACTGATATCCCAGCGACAGAACAAAATAACTCATAATCTCACCGAATGCACCTTCCAGCCTGCTATTAATAATACAAAAATTCCATTATCAACACAGACTAAACCAGAAGATGAACTAGACTTCGTTTAAGATAAGACATAATAATCTTTTTTATTAATTTGGAGTTTTAAATATGCAAGAGAAGGGGAGGGGAGGGGATTGTTTGTAATTTTCTCTCATAGAGATGGTTAGTTTTGTTATTTATTGTTTCTTTTTGGGCTGTACAAGTATGGGAAGAGCTCGAGATACGTAGAAATCTATGAATTCGGCTTATTCTCAGAATATTAGAAGTGGATAACGAGCTAATGCTAGCACTTCACCGATGCAATCATACAAAAAAACACAACAGAGACTTGAACCAGCTAAAGATGGAGGAGGAATCTTTAAGTCCTTCTAAAGGAATGTAAAAAACAAAGAACGATATGCTTACAAATATTCATTTTTTTATTGTATTGAAATTAGGAAAGAGCTCGATATGAGAAGTGCAAGAAGCTATTGAGCGATGCACTGAAGAAAATACCTGGGGAAGCTCCAGGATGAAGGGAGCAAATGAGAGAGGGAGATAAAGGATGGGAGAGAGCTAAGAACTAGACTGTTTGAATAGTTGCACCACAAAATAAATAAAAAATCTTCTATGTGTACATCAAAAATATTTCTGTGTGATTATCATCTATTTTTGCATGGATTTGAAATAAAATCATTGCTGAGAAAGCATGGGTGCATATAAATTAAGGGGGGAAGACATGCAAGGGAGAGGGAGGGGAGAAAGAGAGGAATAAAATAAATAAACAAAGGCAATATATACAAGTAGCAAGAATAGTAGGTTTTAGAGAATCATATGATGATGCATGCTCGCAAGCAAGTGCTCAGCGCACTATGGGGTTCGAAATCAGTCTGCAACTTCAGCAGAGTCATCAATCACTTGAGAGGAGGTATTGAGTCATTTGATTTAGTGGAAGGTATCCCAACAGAGGAATTTGCCAAACGAGAGAAGAGAAAGAGGGTGAGATACATAGTGAGAAATGGTAGACATTGATATGGTTTAAGCATACCCAAATGAGCAAGAGAGCTTTTTGGAATATTTGGCAGAAAAAATAGCAATTCTGAAAATACAAATACACTCAAGCATAATAGAATGTCCCTGAGATCTGAATTCAATAGAATTATCAAAATGATTATCAGTATTAGCTGCGCTGTGCTTCTTATTATTTTGCAGCATATTATGAACTATTTTTTACTTTATTTCAATTTCTTCTTCATTTTGTAGACCCTGTGTACACTGAAAACACCAAGGACGTGAATCTGCGAGGAACCTTCCTTAAAGGTAAATACGAAGATCTTCCAACAATGATCTTCTTCCCTGATATCTGCGATCTTACAAATAACTGGATCCCCTTCTTCACCAACCCTCAAAACGATGTAAGCCAAATATACAAGCAGTCAAAAGAATAATCCAGTGATTCAGCTAACTGAGACATCGCTGCCAGTTTCTAAGACTATTGTATTGATTTCTTTTCTTTTTTGTAGATCTTGGCACACAGAAATGTTTGGATTTTGAATCCTAGAAACTTCGGTTCTTCTGATAGACACTCTTCGTTTGATCTCAACGAATAAGCCGATGATGTCATGCGATTCATGTATTCATAGAAGCTGACTATGGCTACCATTGCAGGACATGGTATTGGTGGAAAGCTCGCATTAGCTGTTGGGTGCTATCATGCTGAAAGAGTCACAGGTGTCTTCGCTATCGATTCCACCCCAACGGACTAGAGATACCATGAAGCATTCAAGGAAGTTAAAGGATACGTGAATGCTTTAACTCAAATCAACTTCAAGAGCTGGACTGATAAGGATGTCAAGGAGTTCCTCAAAGAAAACATTAAGGTAAGAGAGAATAGAGATACAGCAATGATCAGTCATGATAATACACATTTTCCATTTAGGATCCTAAATGGCGTGCTAATTTCGTGAACAACATCAGCAAGAACGCAAAGACTAACTAAGATGCCTTTAACTTCGAATTGAGCTATCTCAACCACAACCTCAGCTTCAACAAGGCAGATTCATTAGGTAACTGGGCTATGAAGAACGGTATGTTCACTGGTAGAGTCAATTTCATTTTCCCTGAATACTCCCGCTGGGTTCACCTCGCAACGAACACTCTCCCCATGTATAAGGTCTGCGCAAGAGTCAAGGGATTCGGACATGATATCTTCACCATCCAAGGAGATGAAAACCCACTCAGTAAGGCATAATTTAAATAGTAGAAAGTGTGAACATTCTTGACTGACATTTTCTTTACCTTGTTAGATCACTGGGTATACGATTTCGAGAATGAAGCTAGAGTCACTGCTAGCAAGCTCAACAAGTTCTTGAGCTCCTATGATGGTGTTCACATTCTTCTTAAGGATAGAACTGAAGTTGGTAAGGAATTATTATTATTATTTTACGGACTAAATATTGAATAATGATTCATTGATTTCTCTCTCTTTTAGGTAATTTCTTCATATCAGATAGAAAGTTCTCTCGTACTCACGATCCTAAATGGGTTTATGGCGATTACACACCTAGTCACTTACATCACAACTGGAGATTCAATAATATCTACGAGTAACAAGCCGAAATGGATAAGAAACTCTGAGGAAAATGTGCTGTTTCTTTTTTGTTGTTGGGAAGGCGTTGCTTAGAAAAGAAATAAACTCCAATAAATCAGTAATATTATGATCATTTTCATGCAAACATTCAACATCATCCACGACAACAACAATAATAATATGCTCTTTGTGCTATAATGCTTGCAGTGATTATGTGTGTGTATAAAGCAGTCAGTGCAAATGAGTGCTTGTATGTGTGTGTGTGGGCGTCATAAAAAAAATAGAAATAATTGTATATTTTCAACTCTCCAGTACAGATTAATTTGATATTTTATTAATATTTATCCAAAATTACAATGCTTAAGATTTATTATAGCCATTCACACTCCCAAGTAATCACAATTCAATTCCTGAAAAGTCAATTCATCTATTCTTGGGATTTTTGTTGTTCATTGTTTTGATTCACGCTGATTTAACAGCTCATCTATTCCTTTGAAGGTGTCTTTCCAATTTAACTGTGAATATCCTTCATTTTTGATTTTCTTCTTGATAGCAGAAAATGAAATCCTTTTTTAAACAGAAAATCCTAGCAAAAAGAAAGGTAATGGGTGATGTCCATTATGCCATGCTGTTCAATGGTATTTTTTAGAAAAAGGGATATTGGATACTTCTATAATGAAGTTAAGTCAATAATGGATGACACTAAGGGATCCAATTTATCTATTTGAATAAACTAGAAAAATATATTTGTATTATGATCTCCCAAAACAAAATACTGACTTATTCAAAGCTTCGATTTAGTAGACAAAACAGAATAGATTATGAGATTATCATTTCCTAGCAATGGATTTATAAATTACAAATTGGGGGAGAGGGGGGGAGGAATCTTAATGTGTCTCGCTGGAAAAACCTCTTTTACTCTTCTATGGTAAGCTGTGTATTATTTCTTATTGAAAATTCTTAGAAAAAGCAATGAATCATAAGCATAAATGGCAAATATACTATATTGATGGATAGATTGCTGAAAAATAATAAATATTTATGTTTTCACTCCAGTTTAAGCTTCATTATTTGGTCATGACGCAGCTCTTATCTATTATCTAAGCCATTTGTGTGTGTGCATATCTGGCCTGAGTAAGGGTTTTATTTTAGATTACAATCTTAAGTGAATCTTTTTTCTTCAGCAAATCCCTGATTAGGGAGGCTTATTTAGCATAGAATTATTCTTTTTATCATAACGCATACCCTTAATCAATCAGAAAAAGTAATTCAAATGAATAGGGAAATAATATTCATCATTTCTTGTGTGGGGGAGGAATGAGCAGCTATAGAGATAGATAAAAAAGTGGTTATTACAAGTTTTATTAATTATTTCAGAACTTTCTATGAAGGGATTTCTATTAAAAAGAGTCTAATAAAATCAATGTAAATGATGGATTCCCCGGGGAAAAACTATTTCATTGGTGATCGAGTTGATTTTGTCAGAATCTCCGCATTTCTAGGTATCAGTGGATTTGCTTAATTCAGACAGCACACAAACTACCATATAATCGAAAAAAACTTGTAAACAATAAACAGAAGCTAATTGAGAGTCTAAATACACAAACCGAGATAACAACAACAATTTGTGCCTGAAACTGAAATGACTTCATAAGCTAACTAATATGAAATAGATTATGATTTTAATATCGTTCTAAGCTGCTTGAAAGATTTTAGTGATCAATGTCTATGCTAAATCAATGAGCTTTAAGCAGCGAATAAAGCTAAGCTTTCACACAGTGATTCATGGATTGGTTTACGATTCAGTTCTTAGATAGTTAATCGCAATTCCTTACAGTTACTGCTTGATACAACCAAGCTCGCTTAGATCCATGATTCTGCTCTCCCCAGTTAATCCATCGACAATCTTCTCATGCAAATTGAGTAATTGAATCTACATAAAATCCCAATAAAATCCATGGGTAAGACGAACAAACGCTTGTATGTCTCTTCACTTCTGCCTGAGAACAAGAACTAGCAGTTGTTCAACAGAAATGATATCCGAGGAACCCTGGAGAGTTTCTCGATTGTGAAGGAGCAACTCAGTTAACTCGAGAGATATTTCTTAGATTCATTGAATAATCTCTTTGGTTCTTAGTCTGAGTTAGGCACAGTCAATAATGATAAGAAACTAAGACTGTAGCTTGATCTCAATCATATCCTTGTGACCATCGATATGATCGAGAATGTCTCATGTATCCTGCGATTCCTGAATGATCAATCATCCTAGCAATCTAGGGAGCATCTCCTAAGCTAGGTGTATCTTTCAGGTAGCTTAGAATTACGTATCCCAAACTTGAATTCAGGCAGAGTTAAACCTAAATATGTTTAACGGATATTTGAAGAAAATTATAGATCTGAATATCTCCAAAGTGATGAAAACGGAGATAAAATGATTGCCGAAGATCAAGAAGATTTTTTTTCATGCGAGAATAGCAATATCATCAGCAGCAGCAACATCAGCAGCGGGAGCAACAACAACAATAGCAACTGCAACAGCCAAATGAGCATGCTGAGAATGGGAAAAAATAGCAAGTAATCCCTGATTAGCCTTGAAAACGACTGTGGTGAATAGAATTTTCTCACTGAAACTGTCCTAGCGAGTAGCCTCTCAACATAGGAATCATATTATTGCTAGTAGTACTATTAATATGTCTGAGAAGCTTGCTAAACATTTTAAGAAGAAATTCAGTTAAGGATATATCCTTCAGAATAATAATTTTTCCCAAAACTGCAACGATCCAATCCAATCACAAAAACCATCTACCCACCTTAATCCCTTCTCTACTAATAACCATACAATATCATTATCATTATTTCCTCTCTAAATAACCCTAAATTATTCCAATACCCTATTCATTGTCCATATTTCTCTCTATACCCTCATAGTGTAAATATATATTAAAATCCTAACAAATATTAACTTAAATCTTAAAAAATTCAACAATAAACATCTTATCATTCTTAAAATATTATTTTTTCTTAAAGTAAATATTCAAATATTGTCCAATTATATATATTTTTTTTCATTATTACGATTGTGTTGAGAAGGTGTTCTCATTTGAAGATTTGAAGTCGCATAATTACCCCCCGAGAGGGAACTAGAACTGAAAGAACAACTTGAAACCGAATCATGAGCAAAACACAGAAAGAGTATATAATAATCTTCTATCAAATCTCAATCATAGCATATTAAAGTTATTCGTTTTTTATTAATTATTTGAACACACACACACACACAACCAGACTCACAAGATGCAAGAGAATGGACCCTTGCCATTCTTATTTGATTCTGTAACCTAACCATGGGAAGAAGAGCTGAGATTCTTAACAACCTCTACAGATGCACAGACTTCATTTTCCTCCCCTGGACATGCAGTTGGAGCTATAATAGGTAAACACACATACACATACACAATCCAAACAGGAGAATTGATAATCAGACAAATGTAGTCAAATGGTTTAAGCTTTTGGATAATAACATTCTTTTGTGTGCATGTGCATATTGGCACTTAGGAATTATCTACGTGTTTGCGTTTTTCTACTATATTTCGATTAAATTCTACAATTGTATCATCGAGGATCTCGTCTACTTAGTTAACGTAAGCCATTCCTACAACCATTACATTCTATACTTATCTACATCTCTCTTTCTCCTTTTAAAGTACAAAGAAGACGAAGACAAGGAAATCTATCGCCCTATTATCTACTGCGTATTGAACGCGCTACCGGTGCTTGTCTTCAACATCAGCTGCGTCGTGGAGTCCAATTCTGACGGAGGCATTATGCTGCTATTTGCAACAGACATGGTGAACATCTGCTTGATCTTCGGATCAATCTTGCTCTTTGCGATACTTCCCAAGAAAAAAGAAGGCAGCGATGTTGATGGCTGGCTGCTACTGCGCGATACACTCTACTACATCATCGGCGTCGTTGCATTTATTGCACTTGTATATTTCGAATTAGTCGCTTGGTGGTCAGGGATATTAATGCTGGTCTACTGGCTGATTCATCTCATAATTCTATCAAATAATGAGTACATCCGCGATTAAATCTATCTCATGGTGGGGCTGAAACACGAGGATGACTCCTTCAACGCAGATGACCAATCAAAGCAACAGAAAAGAAGAAATTCCCTCACCGAATTAAACTACAAGAATCTCATCGACAAGAAGGATGAGCAGCTGAAAAAGAAAATTATGAGAATGGATGCACTCCTTAGAGTCAAATACTCTGCAGGTAAACATAATACGAGAATAATTAGGATTGTTTAGAATTCTTCTTTTTCTTCTTTGGGGATAAATATGTCTTTTGTTTGTTTTTGAAATGGATTGCTAGACCCAAAGAAGAAGGAGGCACTCTCACGCTGGTAAGTTGCGGTGTACACTATCATCTTCGGTATCAAGAACAAACACAAGCAAGAGAAGCTTCAGAGGAGTTCTAACTATGCTAAGCTCTTCGAATCCAGCAAAGATGTCTCCTAGCAAGATGAAGATGAATAAAATAACAACAACAATCATAATAATAATGATTCGGAGAATAACCTCGATCCAACTAAGAATGAAGATGATGGATTGATTATTAGAAAGAATCCAATAAAATAAGCACAAGATGATACCAAGAAATAGATACGTAATTAACTAATAGGAAAGGAAGACGGAGACAAAGGGATAAAGATTATCAAGGACGATGGATAAGATGACTTGGATGATATCGAGAAGAATGAGAGTAAAAAAGCAGAGAGTGTTGTGAATAGTCATAAATCAGATGAAAATCAATAATTATTCCCTCATAATCCTAATGCTGCGGATAATCAATCGGAAGATGATGTCAAGCAGACGAATAATCTATTAAGAAACATTCAGAATAACAACGAGTAGAAGAATAAAAAGGAAAACACAGAAGGTGGTCGTACTGGTAAACTTAATATTGATGGAAAGGAGAAGCCGAAACACAAAAATGAAGACGAAGAAGCTGAAGATCCACAACAAGCAGATATGCCACTAGCAGGTGCTGATAAGTTCTCAGTTGGATTGTCATTCCCAAAGAAAATCTTCGATCAGATCTGCTATGTTGTATTCTTCCCTATTCATCTCATCATGTAATCATAACCATTCATTCATACATTTAACTCAATCATTTATCACTTTCTTTCTAGTTACTTCCTGCCTAACTACCATATCAACCCCTCTCATCGAAAACTCGCCGCTAGTTTCTTCATAACAGTTGTGATCATCTCTGGACTCATGATAGCCTTGCAATACCTCATGGATAACTTAAACAGCTATTTCGGTGGACACAATTCCGCGTACAGTCTCTCAATCACCGCGTTCTTCTTGCAGATATCATTCTTCAAATACAATTACGAGTTTGCAAAAAAAGAAAAGGATCCGATTGATTTTCTTCTGACATTCATTCAGCTGGGGATTTACAAGACAGGCATTGTCTTAGGGATAACGGTTATCATTAGTGCAATATTCTCACTGCAAACGTCCACGGATATTTACTTCAACGATAATTTCTACATAGTGCTGGTGATTGTCGCTGCAATTGTCCTAATCAACGCGATTCTGATCAGGATTACATCACTAAAAGCAAATAAAACTGTAGCAATATATCTCGTCTGCGGGTATGCTATCTTTTTACTCAGTGGAATAATTCTACTCGCATTCTGAATTGTGTTTGTTGGTGTGATTCAACAAAACTGATGAATATCATTAAAAAGTGAAAACTTTTAGGTATTTGCAAAATGAAGAAATACCCATTTTTGTAGACATGTAGAGATGATTACATAATAGTTTTATCAATCACTTGTCTTGTGGTTTCTTAAGCATCTTCAACAACATTCACATAATTTGATTTATTTACTTCAACGGCAAAAGAAAAATCATTTACTCAATATCTTCTACATAAATAAGTTAAAATTAATCTGTCTTCAAATAACTGAAATTGGAAACGTTTAATTAATATGTTATTTCTTTCACGTGTTCATGATCCTTTCTTAAAGTAAAGGCACTGGATTTATCATATGCTCTGCTTATTGATTCTATGTACATGAATGGAGATCTCCTTTGAGTTTATTAGAATAATTGTTGAGTTGCTTCAAAAAAAGAGTATCATTTTTGTGTTGACTTTATCATATAAATCCTGTGTCATATTTCATGAAGAAGTAATCATTCTTCTGGTTGATTTGCTTGCTGTTAATCTTTGTTTTGAACTTATTCTTGATGGACTAATATTTCTATACCAGTTGAGAGGTATCGTCACAGTTATTCCTTTAGGGAAATAATCACATAAGACAAAGGGATAATGGTACATTTTGTTTTTCTTGTTGAAGGTTAAATTATTTACCTAAAATCTAATTGCAATTTGCGCATGATATCAGGGTTGAATTGCTTGTTAGCAATCTCCCATGTGTCTCTGATATCAGATATCTTCAAGTGGCAGTCACTGCAAATAATGACAACAACATTTCATTTACAATCAGACTACATTTTAACTCATAACTTTATTTCAACTTTTTACTTGAATCCAACGGAGAATTTAGTGAGGACTGAAAATTAAAGTAATCGAAGTTCCTTAATGAGCGAATCGATACTGCCGATATTATTGTTATTCATTTTGATCGATAACGTTCTGAGATTGGAAGTATCCATACTTCGAAATGCCTAACTCAGACCCAAGCAAGACAGCTCAGTTAAGTTATTACCACTGCAATCAATCAAAAGAGATTATTAGCAATAAATCCATTAGCTTTTTTTTTGTTTTTTTCCAAATAAAAATATGGTTTTTACCCGAAATGAATCTTTATTTTTTCAAAAGGATGGTCCTTCTTATTCTCTAGGACCTTCAGGTAATTGCAAAACGCACTGTCGTCCAGATCAGAGCAACTAAAAAGGAAAAGGGTTGTTGTTTGGGTAAGAAATATCAAGGCATAAAAAGATAAGATCGATTTTATGATCCTTTTTCGCTATCATTCC
>Ga0302285_10002296_pt1 | contig 10696 bp, 7 predicted proteins | sample III_Fen_E2_2_FD_200455 | JGI IMG/M metagenome (GOLD analysis project Ga0302285, IMG submission 200455) | Peat permafrost microbial communities from Stordalen Mire near Abisko, Sweden - III_Fen_E2_2 | ecosystem: Environmental > Terrestrial > Soil > Wetlands > Permafrost | place: Sweden: Abisko...
GCCGATTAATTGTTCAGTGACAGATGCACCCACTGTTAATGCTGATAAATCAAATACTGTACTGACAGTTTCACCCAATCCATTCAACTCATTTGCAACAATCAGCTTAAATGATGAAATGAAAAATACGATATATGATTTAAAAATCTATAATCAAATGGGTCAGGCAGTTATCAGTACAATTATTTCAAACCCGGTAACTACCCTTACAACCAGTCAGCTTCATTCAGGAATCTATTTCTATAAGGTTTCATCAAATGGAAAAATGGTTCAATCAGGAAAACTGATTTCACAACAATAAAAGATAAATCAAAAGTTATAAAACTGATACCTACTGCATGTAATGTAGTGGGTATTTCTTTTTTATTTTAATAGCTGTTTGAATAATTTATGCGTGAATTTTGCAATTATTATCTTGTTTTATGTAACATTTTTTGATAGGCTAATACATAAATTTGCATTGTGTTTGAAAATTATTCACTCGTAAATTATAATTAAATGAAATCAAAAATTATTACTCTAACAACACTGATAATACTGACATTTATGCCTATATCCGGTTTTGGGCATGTCTATGAAACAATTAATCCCAATAGTACATCAGCCGCTTTACAAGGTGAAATGAACTCTGTGATGATGGCTCCCGGAATGGGATTAACTTCTACGTATGCATTATTTTCTTCAAACGGTTCTATATCTAATTCCGGAATTTCACTTATTACCGGGGATATAGGAATGAATGTAGGACAGGTAACCGGGTTCGATCAGTTAAAAGTAAAAGGTATGATCCACATGATCCCGGATATGGCCACGAGTATGTGTACAGGGAGCTTACTTACCCTGTATAATACCTTGAATCAAATCCCTGTAAATGTTGAATTACTTAATCCTGCCCAGTTTGGACATAATATGATACTGACTCCCCAGACCTATCACCTGAGTGCAGCAACCATGCTTACCGATACACTTTATATAAATGCTGTGGGTGATGCAAATGCTGTTTTCTGTATACAAATTAACGGGGCACTTACTACTTCAGCAAACTCAAGGGTTATTCTCATGAATGGTGCCCAGTCAAAAAATATATTTTGGAAAATAGAAGGTGCCGTCACATTATTCGATCATAGTATTTTCAGAGGTATCATTGTCTCGAACAATGGTGCCATATCCATGAAATCAGGAGCTATGCTTGATGGAGCTGCATTTACAACTACCGGTTCTATTACTCTTGCATCCTCGACAGTAATTATGCCTTATGTGGGTGTCTCAACAGCTGTTGAAAGCATAGATGCCACTAACCAGGAAGTGGAGCTTACAGTTGCTCCAAATCCCTTTGGTTCGTCTACAACCATTAATTTAAAAAATGATTCGAAATACCTGAATTGCGAATTTAAAATTTACAACATGGTAGGAGTAGAGGTGATGAATTCAATCGTCACAAAGCAAACGATTACCCTCGATACAAGTCGTCTGCATGCCGGAATTTACTTTTATAAATTGACGGATAAGAATAAAACCGTTCAATCCGGAAAGCTGATTTCTCAAAACTAGACTTAAGTAATTCACAATTCATAATTCATAATTCATAATCGTTAAGTTAAGAGTTTTGCTTTACATGTACCCTTTGTAAGACTTAATGTTTTAGTTTTCTCACCCTTGTAGAAAACTAAACTACCATAACTCAAACCCTTATTCCTTTATTTACTTAAGATTATGAAGAATTAATAAGGTTTTATCAACAGCCAATAAATACAATAAAATAAGGGTGAGTTATATGGGTGTCAGGTTTTCTACTAAGGGTAAGAAAACAAAAATAAGGGCTTTTGATATCACATTTAATCCCTTTGAATTTAGGACGATGGTTATATATTATGACCTGTTGCAGATAATTATATAATTAATTATGAATTATGAATTGTGAATTATGAATTACTTAATGTGTGAATAATGTAAGTTATTTCGGGAATTGTGTAAATCAAAAGAAGATAAAAATACGCAACTTTGTGTAGTGAAAAATAATTCACCAAACTAATGGATAATAGCATGGACTCTATAGAATTAAATGGAAGCTGGGACGAACAAAAAGATATACTCAAACAAAAATTTGCTGCATTAAACGAAAATGATTTTATGTTTGATGAGGGCAAGAAAGAAGAAATATTAGAACGGATCCAACTAAAATTAAGCAAGTCAAAAGACGAATTACGGGATATTATTTCTCCTCTTTAATTAACTGATTTTTATAAGATATTGCTCTAAAACTATCTAAACATATCTCTTCATTAAATAAATGACAAGTAACTAAAATAATCTAATCCTCTGTATTATGAAAAAATCAAATTCCACTCTCACTCTTGCAGCTATGCTTATGACAATAGCATTATTATGCAGTTGCATGTCGAATGATCAAAAGAAAGAAAATGCCAGTAATCGTACCCAGAATGCTCAGGAGAATCTGAATGCTGCCCAAAACAATGAATCTAAAGTTGCGCAGAATGTAGCAAGTGAAGAAGAATTGAAAACATTTAGACTGGAATCGGAATTGAAGATTAAAAATAATGAAGTGAGTATCGCTAAGTTGAAATTAAAAATGAATAAGCCGGGTTCTGCACTTGATGAAGTATATGCCCGTAGAATTGACTCCCTTCAGATAAAAAATCAAAATCTTAAGACCCGTATGGGTAATTATGAAAAGATTCATACTGACTGGGATAAATTTAAGCGTGATTTTAACCGTGATTTGAATGAACTTGGTAAGACCCTGAATGACTTAACTAATACACATAACAAATAAGAATATCTTATATTTTTAAGAAAGCAGGTTTACAGCCTGCTTTTTTTATGAATAGGGACTATAAAGTGAGAAAAGTGTGAATTATGTAATTTTTATCACAAATTATGTAACCTGACAATTTTTGAGACAACGTATCTTTGTTTATTATTTATAGATACATATTTTACAAAAAAAGATCAATATGAAAAAGCCTATTATTTTTATTTCTGTTTCTATTTTACTTGTTAGCATGGCTCTTATGCCCCTTAAGGCTCAGGAAACTAAATCTATGCAATTTGGTATAAAAGGAGGACTGAATTTATCCAGTCTGAATTCCTCTGATGGTTCAACGTCGGATATGCTGTTGGGATTTAACCTTGGTGTGTTTAATAAATTACCCATAACAAGTTTTCTTGCAATTCAGCCTGAATTCTATGTAACGACGAAAGGATCTCAGGTCACATATAACAATCTTTTTGTAGATGGGACTGCAAAATTCAATCTGACATACCTTGAAATTCCCGTGTTGTGTGTTGTAAATGTTACTAAATTATTGAATGTTCAATTTGGTCCATATGCTGCTTATATGATTGATGGTAAGGTAACGAATGTTGGTAATGTAAATCTTTTCAACTTTGAACAAAACATCAATGTAAATGATTATAACCGTATAGATGCCGGAGTAGTATTAGGTGCCGGGTTAGAAGTCGGAAATATTACAATGGGTGCACGCTATAACCTTGGAATGACCAAGGTAGGAAAGACTAAGACTCTTTTAGGATCTGACTACACAGTTCCTGATGCAAGAAACGGGGTTGTTAATTTCAATTTGGCAATAGCTTTTTAAACAAGCTCTCTTTTAAAAATCAGATAAACGAAATTCAGAATAAACAATAAATAATCATATTTTAAAAACTAAGAACATGAGCAATCTACTTTATTTAATTGCAGTAATACTTGTTATCTTTTGGGCTATTGGATTTTTTGCTTACAGTGCAGGAAGTATTATTCATATTTTACTTGTTATAGCAATAATTTCCATTTTGTTTCAAATTATACGTGGAAGATAAATTTGTCTGCCAATGAAATAAATAATGCGTTAGCATTATTTTAAATGCAAAAAAGGAAAAGCACTCTGCTTTTCCTTTTTTGCATTTAAAATAAAAGGATAAAGTTGGAGGGGAATAACTTATCTATTACAATTTCTAATATAAATTTCGATGCAATCAGAAACTTATTCAATATGTAATAGATTCTTTATCTAAACGAATAATAAAAACATTATATATGCAGGACAGGACAGTCAAGTGAAAAACAATCTCCGGTAATTAACTTACTAACATCAATTTCTACGCCTGCATTAATTTTGAAAGTTAATAAATAAAGGCATCTTAAACTTGCAGAATTTCGTTACATTTGTTTTCAGCTGTGCAACATCCAAGGAGTTGTTGATTAAAAAAAGGTACTTATTTTATAAATGTTGTTTTATATTAGTAACTTTGCCTTTTGAATATAACCTTCTATTTCTCGTATTCATGAAAAAAATCAATCTCACCTTATTTTTTCTATTTATTATAGGACAACTTTCACTTGTTTTTTCTCAGATAGGAACTTTTTATTCTACCGATAAAGAATTGTCGAACAGCTTGATAAATACCATTTATCAGGATCGTCGTAATTATATCTGGATAGCTACCGAGGATGGATTGAATAAGTATGATGGTGTTAAATTTACAACGTATAAGAACATAAAGGGAAATTCAAAAACCATTAAAAATAATTATGTCAGGACGCTTTTTGAAGATTCACAAGGTAGATTCTGGATTGGATTTATTGATGGATTGATGCTTTACAACAGGGTAGAAGATTCTTTTAGTGAAGTAAAGCTTTTAAAGAACGGCATAAATATAGACCCTCACATTACCTCAATAATCGAAAGTAATACACACCAAATCTGGATTACAACTGATCAGGGACTTTTAATTATAGACTCCAATAAAGATTCATATCAATTGGATTCTAAATTCTCACGATTATTGTGTAGCAACTCTCTGGTTGCTGTATTCCAGGATTCCCGAAATGATTTTTGGATTTTATCCGATGACCGGGGGTTAAACAGATATTCACCAACCACAAAAAAACTTTATAGTTATAAATCGCCTGATAAGATAGGAAGTAATCAGACTTCAGCAATCTGTGAAGATCATGCGGGAAATATCTTCGTAGGAACGCTTACCTCCGGGCTTTTTAAGTTTAACAGGATCTCCGACAAGTTTGAACAGATTGACTATGCCAGCTCATCACAAGGCCTTCCGGTTAAATGCCTGCTTATTGACAGACAAAAGAATTTGTTAGTGGGCACCGATGGCATGGGGATGAAAATGTATAATGAAAAGAAGAATATTCTAGAGGATATTGAAATGCAATCATCTTTGTTTGATTTTTCTAAAATGAAAGTTCATGCAGTTCTACAAGATAATACAGGAAATATATGGACTGGTATTTTTCAAAAAGGAGTTTATTTTGCTCCGAATAATCCAAATAAATTCAGCATTCTCGGGTATAAATCATATAATAGAAATATTATAGGTTCCAGTTGTGTCATGTCCATCCTGAAAGATAAAGATAATACTGTTTGGGTTGGAACGGATAATGATGGAATATATGGTGTTCGAAATGGAGTTAAAGTAGCACATTATACCCGTACTACAAAAAACTCGGTTTCCAACACAATCATGTGCATTTTTCAGGATAGTAATCGGGATATCTGGTTGGGATCCTATCTAAACGGACTTTCTAAGTTTAATAAAAATAATGGTTTTTGCACCTATTACAATCAGATTTCACCAAGCATAGGGAATAATTTTTTAAGCAATAAGGTTATTTGCATTACGGAAGATAAGCATAAAAATTTATGGATTGGAACGAATGGCGCCGGTCTGTACTCCTTTGACTTAAAGTCACAAACGTATATGCAGCATTATGCGCATGATGGCGGACATAATGGAAAGATTTTAAGTGATGGTATTAACTGTGTTTTAAACGACCGTGATGGATTTATATGGATTGGAACGTTTCGGGGAGTTTGTAAGATAAATCCGAATACATCAGAAATTGTAAACTATACAACAAAAGGCAATATTCTGCCGGGTTATATCGTGTATGCGATGGCTCAAGATCATAATGGAAATATCTGGATTGGAACTACCGAAGGTCTTGCTTGTTATAATAAGAAAACGAATCATTCCCAATTATATACTATGGCTGATGGATTGCCAAGTAATGTAATTTGTGGTATTTTGGAAGATGAAAAAGGGAATATATGGTTAAGTACACACATGGGAATCTCAAAGTTACTTATTGCTGAAAATAAATTTGTAAATTATTATGCTTTTGATGGTTTGCAAGGAAATGAATTTTCAAAAGGTGCTATTTTTCATGCCGGTAATGATGAAATGTTTTTTGGCGGGATAAGTGGAATAAGTCATTTTTATCCTCAGAAAATTAATGATATGCGTAAACAATTGAACGTATATCTGACAGAATTATACATTCTGGATGTCCCCGTACTAAAAAGTGAAAAATCAGATATTGCAAAGAAGCAAATAATAAGTCGCTTTATATCTGACGTAGATACCATTCATTTGACTTATAAAGATAATATGTTTAGCCTTGAATTTTCGACCTTTGATTTTGGAAACTCAGAACGGGTTTACTATCGATATAAAATGGAAGGACTGAATTCAGAATGGATGACTACAGAGCAGGGAGTGAGTCGCATCAACTTTACAAACATAAGTTACGGAACATATAAGCTTAAGGTCAAGGCCTGTATTCAGGATAATATGTCTCCTGAAAAATCATATGTGATAATTATATCTCCACCCTGGTATTTATCGTGGTGGGCTAAAACATTTTATTTTATTCTGTTCGTCTTGCTGGGGGTAGGTATTACCAAATACATACTAAATCAAATAAAGCATAAGCAGGAAATGATGCGACGTGAACATGCCGAGCAAATCAATGAAGCCAAGCTACAGTTTTTTATCAATATATCGCACGAAATAAGGACTCCAATGACTTTAATTATTAGTCCGTTGGAGAAGCTTATTTCTGAGAATGCAGATGTTGATAAGCAAAAGGTATATAAAATGATGTATCGAAACGGCCAACGGATCCTCCGACTGATAAATCAATTGATGGATATTCGAAAAATTGATAAAGGATTGATGTTTGTAAAACTCAGGGAAACCGATATAGTTGGTTTTATTGATGATTTGATGCAAACATTCGAATATCAGTCAAATAAACGCAATATCAGTTTTACTTTCGAGCATTCAGTACCAACTTTGAATGTTTGGATTGATTTAAACAATTTTGATAAGGTATTACTTAATATCCTATCAAACGCATTTAAGTACACACCTGAAAATGGAAATATCACCATATCACTTAGTACCGGAACTGATGAGAATGTGGAAGGTGCCCTGCGTAGTTATTTCGAAATTATAGTCTCCGACACGGGCATTGGCATTGAAGAAGAAAAAATAGAACGCATATTCGAACGTTTTTATCAAATAGATAACGATAAAACGAAATCGAATTTTGGTACCGGAATTGGTCTTCATCTTGCTCGTTCACTGGTTGAACTGCAACATGGTATAATACTTGCACGCAATAAGGCGGAAGGTCAGGGGAGTGAATTTATTGTCCGGTTACCCATGGGGTGCAGCCATTTAAATGATACAGAAATAGAAAGCAGTTTTCAGGTAACAAGCAGTAAAGCACCCATGAATTCGCTTGATATGGCTCTTTACAATGAAATATCGACTGAAAATACAACTATCGTGAAATCCAAAACCAGGTACCGGATTTTGGTTGTGGATGATGAAGATGAAATCAGGCAATATATCCGGACAGAGTTGTCGGATACGTATCGGATTTCTGAATGTCGGAATGGGAAAGAAGCGCTCGACTTTATTTTAAAAGAGAAACCGAACCTGGTAATCAGCGACGTCATGATGCCTGAAATGGATGGAATTACTTTGTGTAAAAAAATAAAGTCGAATATCAATATTAATCACATTCCTATTGTATTGCTTACAGCAAAATCCGGTGATGAAGATAAGGCCCAGGGGTTTGATATTGGTGCAGATGCCTATGTTGTTAAGCCATTTAGTATGGAACTGTTGAAAAAGAGAATTGCTAACCTGCTTGAGAACCGTGAACGTCTGGAGACGAAACTATCCGATACGGAAGAGAATAAATCGCTGATAAAACCTGTTGTTATGCGTTCGTCCGATCAGGTTCTCCTTGAAAAGGTGATGAGAATTATCAATGAGAATATCGCTGATCCCGATTTGAATGTTGAATTTCTGGCTAGCGGAGTAGGCATGAGCCGTGTCCATATGCACCGGAAACTGAAAGAACTTACCAACCAGTCGGCACGTGATTTTATTAAGTCTATTCGCCTGAAACAAGCTTCAGTATTGCTGTCTACCCAAAAAACAGGAATCTCTGAACTTGCTTACGCAGTGGGTTTCACGAATCTCTCACATTTCTCAAATTCGTTTAGGGAGTTTTATGGTATGTCTCCCAAAGAATATGCTCAACACATGAATAATGATAAGAAAGAAAAAGAAAATTAAAACAGTCAACATTTAAGTTTTAGAAATTGTATAACCCGATTTTGTTTAACTAGTTCTGCCGGATATTTTATGGAAAAAAGTCAAAAATTCCATGAAGGATCCGGTTTACTATTATTGTCGTTTAGCTTAGTACAATCTTTTTGAACCAACTATATAATCCTTTAAACACATTTCCCGATTATAAATAAGTTAATCATTTTGATTAAATGAACTCATGGAGTTTCTCGCCATACCGATTGTCTTTTATTGATTTTGTAATTTTAATTTAGTTCCAACTGTACATCCCGTATTTCTGGACACTCTGACCCACAATTCATCAACCGACTTTCTTAAAACAATTTACTTCTCCGTAATTTATTCAGGTTTACCGAAAAGGGCCGGAGCTTGTACTTTTTGCATTTTCAACATTCAATTGCAATAACACTATCGGCTTAGGATTTCAGGATTCAATCAACAACCAGCTTGCTGCGAAATTGCCTTGATGTCATAACCTCTTCATCATGATGATGCACATATTCTGTTTTGACTATGCTATTCTCATATATTGGTTACGTATATATTACGCTCCTTTAAAGATGCGCGATATATGCATGTCTGTTGCATGACATATGCATAACATCTGCAACATCATGATGGAGGGGTGAAGAAAACGTTCTGTGTTCCGTGTTTGAAGAGTTTGAAAGTTTGAAGAGTTTGAAGGGTTTGAAAGTTTGAAGGGTTTGAGGAGTTTGAAGGGTTTAAAGGGTTTGAAAGTTTGAAGGGTTTGAGGAGTTTGAAGATTTTGAAAGGTTTGAAAGTTTGAAGAGTTTGAGGAGTTTGAAGATTTTGAAAGGTTTGAAAGGTTTGAAAGTTTGAAGAGTTTGAAGAGTTTGGGTTTTGAAGTCACTGCAAATAGAAAACAAACCGATTAATAAACCAACAGAACGAAGTGATGTCCCGTCTAACCAATTAACCAATCAAACAATCAACCAATCAAACAATCAAACAATCAACCAATCACCCAATGAATCAACTAACCAATCAACCAATTAACCAATCAACTAATGAATCAATGAACCAATCACCCAATTAACCATTCACCCAATTAACCAATTAACCTCCCGATAGCTATCGGGACAACCAATTAACCAATCAGCAAATTATTGGAATAACGAATTATATGTAACGGGAAGATAAATTTTTGTATCAAAACAAACGAAAATGTAACCAGTAGAAAAGTCTGTGCAACAAAAATCATGAACAGTTATGATATTAATGGGTAAGTTTGTACCAGAAAAAATCAACCATGTTAAACCCTAAATTAAAAAAGAAATGAAAACCTAGAAATTATTGCGTGATTATTTAAACCAAGTAATTAAAAATCTAATAAAATGAATTCTAATCATGAAAATCAAAAATCAAATTAAGCCTTTCTGGCTATTTCTCTTTTTCTTATTATTTCCACTCTTAGGATTTGCACAAACAATAACCGTAAAGGGTGTTGTTAAAGATGCAAAAGGTGAAACGTTAATTGGAGTAAGCGTTAAAGTCGTTGGAACAACCGGCGGAACGATTACGGATATCTCTGGAGCTTATGATATAAAAGCAACAGTAAATTCAAAATTGAGTTTTTCGTATATTGGTTATCAAACTCAAATAGTTGATGTCAATGGAAAAACCTACATTAATGTAACATTGGCAGATGAAGACAAATCATTAAATGAAGTCGTTGTAGTAGGATATGGTACTCAGCGGAAAGAAGCTGTTACAGGTTCAGTTGCTTCGGTAAATGGAAGTGTGCTGAAAGAAATTCCGGCGGGTAATATCACGCAAGCATTGCAGGGACGTCTTGCAGGGGTGGATTTGGAACAAACTGATTCAAAGCCGGGTGCTACATTGCAAATTCGTATTCGCGGTACACGATCACTGACTGCTGACAATAATCCGTTGATCGTACTTGACGGTATACCATTTTCAGGATCTATCAGCGACATTAGTCCTGATGACATTAAAAGCGTAGATATTCTAAAGGATGCTTCGGCAACTGCCATCTACGGATCTCGTGGTGCCAACGGTGTTATATTGATTACCACCAACAAAGGTGTTAAAGGGGCAGCACCGCAGGTTAGCTATAGTGGTTACTATGGTCAGGGGAAAGCAATCGAATACCCTATGATGAGTGGACCCGAATTTGTTGCTCTCCGAACAGCAGCTGGTAGATATTCAGCAAACGGTTCTGATGAAGCCAATAATGTAAATACAAATTGGCAGTCACTGTTTTATACAACAGCGATAG
>Ga0302285_10002300_pt1 | contig 10692 bp, 10 predicted proteins | sample III_Fen_E2_2_FD_200455 | JGI IMG/M metagenome (GOLD analysis project Ga0302285, IMG submission 200455) | Peat permafrost microbial communities from Stordalen Mire near Abisko, Sweden - III_Fen_E2_2 | ecosystem: Environmental > Terrestrial > Soil > Wetlands > Permafrost | place: Sweden: Abisko...
CTCAGAGATTATCAGATTTATTTCTGATTATTTTCGATTTGTATTTGGGGGAGGATATTTTGTTAATAAAGAGAGAACTAAATAATTAAAAATAATCTTAATCTGATTAGCTCAATGATTTTAATAAGATAAATGAGAGAGATAAACTGTTGATGTCCCTACCTAACACTTTACAAATCCATTTTATATCTTTCAACAACAAAAATTGACAAATATGTAGACAATTTTCAAATAAAACAATAATTATATTTCCTTTTCTTCGATTCTCCGTTTCATATGATATGATTCGATCTTTCAGCTAATTTTTAATACACAATCTGCTGTACTGATGCAGCTTAAACATTCGCTTGATCTCTTCTCTCTGCTTAGCATTCAAGTATCGCTGCTTTGGATGCAATGATATTCGCATTGACCCTATGATTCTCTAATCTCCCTTGAAGATAATTATCTCTCCTTTGCTTGTCATTCTGTTGCAAGTATGTGTGATTCCCGTTGAATCTAAACCTTTCAGCATCTGAGGAATACATTGCAGAAGATTCTTGTATTGCAATAGGATTATTTGTGTAGCTCCTGAGTCGCATTGTATGGGATAAATTCGAATTTGTGTTAGTTTACTGCATTTGCTGGTGTAGCTGCTATGAAGATCTCACCTACAATCCCCACTGATTATCAGCAATGGTATCTACTGTAGCTTTGAATGCGTTTCGTTCTGAAGTAATGAATTAACTAGACTATTTCGCAGCAGCAATTCTATTTTGAAGAATACTTCGTTGATTCTAAGGATCAACATCAAACAAATTGTAAGCCTATTTCTTGCTATTCTCAGCAGGTCCACTTAACTTCTAGCAAAATTAACTCACAGTGAGATGATCACTAGTTGTTTTGCTATCTTTTTCCTTGATTCTTAAATAACTTTCCAGCTATTGCTACTCCCTATCATCTTTTAACACTCCAGCACTCCGCATTCTTGAGCTGATTGATTTCACATCAACATAACCTGTTCCAATTTATCGCACAGAACAAATTAATTACGTATTTCAACTCATTTAAATATATAACATTAATATATTTTACCATCTTTATCAGCATCGAATTCTCTAAACACCTTGAAGGTGTCTCTATTTCCAAAGAACAATTTGTTCTCCACTTTGCCTAACAGTTTCGTTAACTCCTTAGGGTGTGCTTCATTTGCTATTTAGTTTCTCTCCTCTTCCGCTATTGCATGAATAACTGGAGGTGGTGGTACTGCTCTAACTCTCCTACTAACTCTTGTGTACATTTCAATTGGATTCTCACTTCGAAAAACAACCAACAAACAAACATATTTAAAAACACAATCATATTTCCTATCTCTTACTCAAACAAGATATCATTTAGCTGTTTAGTTTCAGTGTAGCCTTGCTGATTGTAAATCGGTACATGCAAGAAAGCCTACAGATCTTTTTAAGTTATCTGCTCTCCAACTGACTTGAAAGCATTCACAACACCTTGCATCAGCTGATCTTTGTGAATCGAATCGAGATCCTTCTTCATACTCTACTCATTTTGTTTGAGTATGTCCTCAAGACAATCTTTAGTTTTGAATATTTTCTACAATCTTCTTGCAACTCGCTGTGCTCTTGCTTTCATGATATCGCTGTGTGCTGGATTGTCAATTTGAATATCGCCAATGACTACATCCTTGAAATTAATCTCTCCACGATCATCATCAGTCCCTTTGAGTCGCTCTCCAAGCAATGCATTAACTTTTGATGTTAAATTCTTCTCTAAATTTGCTCCTGAACTTTTATTTTCCTATGAATGCATCCCATATCAATCAATAAATCAAAAGAAATCCTCTACTAAAACCTTAAAGTACATTCATTGGTGCACCTGTCTAGTCACAGAAATAATTTTTGAGATCACTTGTGAACTGTCTATAATCAAATTAGCGATTATTACCATTATTATTTTTGTTATTGCTCTCATTGCTGTTGCTGGTGTTAGAAGTATTCAGTGAGTAAGTTCTCATAAGCTACTCGATATCTTCATCTGAAACGACTGATTTCTAAATATCAACTTTTCTTCTTAATATTTACGTCAGTGTTTTCGCATCGATTTGTCCTTTTCTCTCAAAATCCACGATCAAGAAGTTTCTAAACAATTACTTCATTTTGTTCTTCAGAACCACACGCACACCTTGCGTACTCTCCATTAGTTTATTAGATTGTCCGTATCCATATGAAGCTGATCGTTGTGACTATTATCTTTAAACTTAATCAACTTCTTTCACAAGACTATTCTTATTATTGTTCTAAGAATTGCCATCAAAAGTCATAGATCGAACACGTGATTCTCCTTTTTGACCCAAATTATTCGCTGAACTTATGTTATCATCTTCATTGAATATCAGCTACAAAAACTACTCTGGATTCAATGAATCTTTAATCTACTCAGTCTCTCCAACTTTGCTCTTAGCTGACTGCACAATCACCGCAGCTTCTGACAAATTTACATTGATTCCCATACGGTTCAACATCGAACATACATTCTTTGAATTTAATGTTCCCTTTCCTTCTTCATCCCAACTTTCAAACAACCCTTTTAAATCCTTCCTCTATCGATACTTCCTCTAAATCGACTAAATGATCTCAGATACTTTCTTAGGATTCACTTAATCATTCTCTGTGATGCCATTCTCTTCTAACTTAACTAACTGTGTCTCAATATCTGCACTTTAGTTCATGCGTTGCTTCTCGGAGATTATCTTAGGAATTAACTTTTATCTAGCAACTATTTAGTTTTAGATATCATCGCCATCAGTTGCTCCTAATCCAGTCATTGTTAATAGCGATGATGTCTTATGGGAATGAGAGTTAGTATGGTGTTCAGGTAAATGATCTAGGTAAATCTAAGAATCACCTAGATATGCTGCTTTACGCATATCAGAAAGGGGAATTTATGGATTACGAGTGGATGTTTTATTAGTCAAAGAGACAGTATTAGTAGTAGAGGCTGTGATCTTCCCATTCGAATTATTTGGATTATTTCCTTTAAGTGCCCTTTCGAGAGATTGTGTAGTTATTTTATTATTATTTCCTTTGTCATTCTTCGTATTCTTCAATTCCTTATTGTCTTTCGAAGTATTATTATTGCTTTAACTGTCTTTATTCTTGGTTTTATCAACTGTTCCATTTTATTTGAATGTAACTTTATGCGCATCATTGCGATCACCTTAATTGAAGCTATTGTTTAAATGTCTTTGCTCAATCACAGCTGAGGAATTCAACTTCCAATTCCCTTCTTATTTAAAACTTCAAACATACCAAGATATATTCCAAAATAGTTAACAAAATAATCAAAATATCATATTCGTCTTCTTCCAAATAACCCAACTAATCAATACCTCTCATCAGCATTGGATACTCCCGATTCGTGTCTACGATGGACTCTAATCTTCATTTGGTTTCAAACAGATTAAGGAATTACTTCTTGAGAGGTTTTGTTTGTTTCAATCTGCGCAATATCTGAACAGTTTGTTTTATTGCTTATTTTTATATTGATATCTCTCCGTTGTTGTTTCTCAGCCGCTAATTCGTTGTGTGATAAATCAATATTAGTCTAATAAAGACACTTAACAAAGAGTAATTCAAAATCAAATACCTTCAATTGGTTTTTATAAAATCAATAATATTCCCAAAATCATACAAAAACAATACTTGATCTTTTAATTCTTGTTTCAGATAAATAGAGAATCTTAAATAGTTCAACTTAATAACTTATTAGGTGCCTTTTTCGATCTAAGAATACAAACAATTTGAAGTTACTTTTACTGATAGTTCTACACACGCACAAATACATTCAAACAAAATAGGCAAATATCTCATATTTAAACTTTCATGCAATAACTCCTCATTCCTTCATACCTTGTTCATTTACTTTCTTCAGCTGCCTTCTTATCTTCAACTGCCAACGAATTGTAGAATTTATACATGTCCTCTTCAATGGGATGCAGTTCTTTAGCGCATATCACGAACGAGTGCAATGGTGGTCCCATCTCGATACTCAAAAAATCGCTCATTTTACCTGCTCTAATCAATTAATCAGCGAATCCAACTCTAGCTACACCAACACAAGGAGTCTCCCCTGAGAACGCTCCTCCTGCTACTTGCTATTCAGCTTCTAAGAGCTACTCCACAGCGACTTTGCAAGACATGAATCTAGGTGGCTCGTAGATTTTCTTGTCTCTGAGTATATTCTCATCAGTTCTTTCCTTAACTTTGATGTCGAGCAAGCACAGTGTGTGCAAGCCCATTTCTCTGTTCTTCTTGATCTTGTCGTAGAAACTATATGGTCTCCATTTCTCAGTGAAGAATGGAATGGATATGATCTCACCAAACCGATAAACTTGCATACCTGTGCACCCAATTGCGTTCACAATCGAAGCGTTATGGACAATTTCAACTTTAATTCCAAGTTAAATCGCGCGGAGTTGCACGTCTGAGTGGGTAGTTGCGCAGAATGGATCACCGACAACTAAGAAAGCTACATTCTTAGTTGGCTTAGTTGATAAATCTTCTAGAATCTTATCTATTCCCTCTTCGCACATTTCTCTGTCAGCCATGATGATCGATCTACCGTAGAGCTCCTCTAGTTTATCTTTCTGAACTCCCAGGATACTTGTGTAATGCTCCAAATAAACTTCATCACATTTCTTAACAATCTCAAGGCCCTTCACGGAGATGTCCTTTTCATCGCCCAGTCCTAATCCTATGATGTAGAATACCATTTTGCTTTTTACTATTTAATTTTCTTTTTATAATAATTCTTTCAAATGTCTTATTCTCCCTCTTTCTAATTATCTAAAGTATCAATTATTAATAACTTTTGGTGCTTCTTATCTCCTACAAAGTAATTCACATTTGTTCTAATTTTCTCTCTCTCCCTCTTGCTTTTTTTGTTGCAAAATATATCATTCCTACTTTTCACTCTCTCGCTTTTTAGTTTTAGACCCACTAATAATCCTCTTATTTCACTTAAGTCTCAAGTTCTTTTCCACCTATACACACACACATTTAACTATTGTTGCCTATTTTTCTTGTTAAAATTTCCTCTAATTCAATATCTTTTTCCTTTTCAATATCTATTAAAAAAGCGTTTAACAAAAGTCACTTTCTCTTATTTAAAATGCTAAAAAAGAACAAATAACAAACAAGAAATCTTATTTTCACTCATAACCTATCTAAGAACGAGAAATCATCGCTAAGATTGGAAGTTGATTTCAATGAATAACTCTCAATGGATGATAATGCTTCGATGTATGTTCCATGGAGGATTTTCAGGATGAATTCAGAATCTCTTGAGAAGAAATCAGAGATTACTTTCACAGGATTTGGTTTTGTTATTGCTGTAGTAGCACTGTGCACTGATTTATTATTCTCATCATCCTCATTATCTTGTTTTTATTCTTCATTGTTATCAGCAGGACCTGCTGGTTTCTTGCCAATCCCTACACTATTCAAACTGAGGGCATCATTCTATGGAGAACCTTCTTGTTCTTCTTCCTCTGGTTATTTAGGTGGTGCATCATCTAGTTCAAACAGATTCAGCTGTTTTTCAAGTGTTTTTCCACACAGGAAAGCAAGAACATCATTGATGTAGTTGTAGTCATTGTTGCCTTTACTTTGATCTAATCTTATTCGCTTTTCTTCTTGCATTTTGTGAAGAGTTTTAGCAGCTAACTTATTCGTTTCGTTTGTGTTAGCGGAGTTAATAATGCTGAGTTCTTCAAACCATCCTAGTTTGCGAGCTTTGCGGATACCTTTCTTCAAGGTATTCAAAGACTACTCACCGAAATCTACAATTATGTAGCCTGGAAGGAAATTTACTTGGTTATCATACGTAAATACTTCAGTGTCTTCGTCAATTTCTTGGATTTCAAGATTGTAGTTTTAGTTTGGGTTTTTAGGTGCTTTTTTGATAATTAATGGCTATCCATCCTCATCAAACTCAATGTCTTCCTCTTCCTCTTAGTTCTCTATGATTTCAGTGTTATCTTAGTGTAGTTCTTCAATCGTTCCAGCTGGTTGTTACGGTAAACTGTTCTCTGTAGTTTATATGATTTAAACAGCTGGTTAGGTAGGCTGTACAACTGCTGCAGATGGTAAGACATTGTTATTGTTCGTTGACTTCTGAGTCTGTATAGCAGCTTAAGGTGTCTAGGGAGTTAACAATCCAGATTTATGAGAAGTTGCGGGAGGTACTGCTGATTATCTTCTGGTATCAGCTTATGAATTCGGTTAGTTATTTTTAGGAGATTGAGCGTTAGAAAGCGTTTAGTTTTGTTCTGTTGCTAAGTTAATTGGCAGCTATGAAGGAGGAACTATTCTAGGAGGGTAATTCAACGCTTATTTGAGCTGCTCATCTAACCATTGTGGAGACATATATTCAATAGTTTCAATTTATGCGTCTGGAACAATAACAAAATCTTTGGGTAGAATTAAACTAGCTTTTCCTCTAGTTTTAATCCCTGAAATCAACCCTCTGATGGCAAGTTTTTCAATAGGAAGAAGAGGGAACTAAGTAAAGTTTGCGTTGATGTAGTTGGGAAGATTCGTTTGCATAAACAACTAATTGCTTAAAAGGGATGCTGCATCAACCACAGCAGTTTTATCACCTTTGTCTTTATCTCCACCTTTTGCATCTTTGTCTCCTTTGTCTCCTTTCGCTTCTTTACCACTGGAGGTATTAGGAATTAGAGCTGCAGCTGCTGCAGCTTATGCGTTTAATGCAATTTATTATTGTATTTTTTCCTCCAGGGCTATTTCTTGCTGGACAATTAAGAACTTTATGCCTATTTTACCATACAAATAGATCATTTGTGAATGAGCAGACAATGTGTCGATCGCAATGAGTTTCTCTGGTGTAAGTTCTCCGCCAATGAAAACATGGAAATGTGGCTTCTCAAATGTTAGTAAATGGACAGCATGTTGAATATCTTCTGCGATACGCGTACCCAAGACTTAGTTTTCAAACTTCATAGAAACCAAAGAAGTGAAACGAGAGAAAAAGTTATCTTTATCTTCCAGCACAAACGATGGGCAATAACTACTCAATGTGTGAATGTACTCTTGTTTATCTTCCAATTTATACTTCACTAACTTTGTCTCAGCTAAACTAGCTGCTAATGCGTTTTAAGCATCAGCAGCCAAAGCAGCAGCGGCGGCAGCGGCAGCAGCATTTTTTTCAGCTGCTGTAGCATTTTTGTTCTCCGCTGCTGCAGGTTTAGCATTAGGAGGAGGATGAGCGATATTCTTAGGCGTAGCTGTATTTGATGGGGTGTTCAAAGTTGCATTCACAATGCTATTCACATTATTAGCATTCGCATCGACGATTTTCTCTTATCTGAACCCGACTTCTTCAGGGACAAAGTATGCATTTTCCAATACAACAACAGAATTCTCTGGGAATGACTCCGTTTCTATTTTTTCTTCGAAATTCTCAATGTAAATGGATTCATTGAATGTAATTTGATTCTCGATCTATTTCTTGAGATACTCAACGAAGAATTTCACTGAACTCACGAATTTAAACTCTCCAAGCGGACTGTCATATGAGACTAGCAGTATCACTAACTTCGCTTAACGCTCGAATAAATACTTCAGACTATCAACGATAGTACTCAGACAATCTTCATCAAGGAAACTCACATCCAGAATCTTTTCCTTTGGTTTTTCTTCTTCAACCTAAACTTTCGCTCCTTTTTTCGGTGGTGGAGGTCGTTTAGTGTTCTTTTTCTTTTCTTTGGCAAGTTTCTCAGCGAGAATCTTTTCCTCTTCGATTCTCTTAATCTCTTCATCTCTCTCTTGAATAAGTCTTTATTCATGGGCTAATTTTTTATCTTACGTCCCAGGTGCTCTTGATAATCGAAGATGCACTCTCAGCATGATTCTCTTCCCATCAATATCTAGATCTTTGACAGGTTTTTTTCTGAGCAGTTACTCAAAGTATTCAAGTGAAGGGATGGCTTATCTTGTGTTAATCGTGCTGAGTGCTCGATTGTACGCATCTTTTTCTTCAAAGCCTTCAAAGAAGGAATACACTTCAGTTGCTATTTTACTCGATAACGACGCTCTGTAGTCTTCAATCAATTTCTTTTCTTCTTCGTCAGTCCATTTTTTCTTTTTTGTTTTTTTCATCCATTCCGCTTTGATTTTACTCTTTTCATCCTCAAACTACTTCAATTCCGCTTCATTCCATTCTCGTTCTTCCAAAGGTGGCCTGAATACATACTCCCACATACTCAATTCTTCTTTAGTTTTATCTGAATTCACTGGAACATTCACAGCTAATTTCCATATGAAATCTTTAACTTAGCTATAAATCTCTGATCTTTCAACTGGTTTTTACTTGCACAACTCAATATACTCATTGTATCTGGACTCATAAAAGAACTTATCATCTTCATCATCTACCATATCAATCAACGATTTGATATATGACAGTTTCAAATCCCAATATTGCTACTCAGGAATCATGTGTAGATGATCATAAAGATCAGATTACAGTTATCTCCACCATTTCATAACCAGTGGATTGTACCAGAGATGCAAATCTTGATTCTTTTCTTCAAATTCTCTTCTGCAGACATCTTCATTTTCTAAATCTGGCAGAGGAGGAGTTGGAGTTCTAACTTAACTGATGATATCATTAATTATCTCTCCCATGTTCTTTCCAACAAAATGGTCTAAACTATCTTTGTCGAACTCTTATCTCCAATTTTAGAGCATATCTACTTGAATGGAATTTCCCGTTAATTTTAGTCTTGGAATCGGATGAGTTGGAGGAGGTTCACATTGTAACTCCCATTCTTCCTAGAAAATTCCAGTGACCTTCGACATGAACGCAAAAACAAAATTCTTGGATTATCCTGGAATAATCACATTCTACTCATGATGACAAAAGAACTTCTATTCTGGATCTAGAATCGTTGTGCCGTATTATCGTGTGGTTTCTACTCGCTTCCACTCATAGTAAATCGAAGCACTGCCATTGTTACGTACAGTCAAAGAATCAAATGCCACCAGTCCAGTGTTTATGATGAAACTCATATCCTTCTTGCTCAATTCAACCTGATTTATTCAGTTGTGAGTTTAAATAAAATTACATAACAACAACAAAAAATATCTCTTTATCTCTTATTTCTATGATTTTCACTAAAATACCCAACCAATAACTCTTAAAACTCTGATTTCTTTCAAACTCTACCTATGGACCGATGATTTCTGGTTTGTAATTTTCTTCAATTGGCTATTGTAGCTTCTTGTCATCTTGTTTCTGCAGATATGATTCTGTTCCTATTGATTTCTAGCTGTAGATCGTGTCCCTTTGCTTGTTATCACCTATCATAGATGTTTGATTGCTGGAAAGTGGAATCATAAGTGTTTTTTTCATCTAAGAAGCTCTTCTTGCAACTGAAGCAAACGATCGTTTCATTCCTTAAGGCTAGGGCTGCAGGAGCTTACCATTCCCTGAAATATAGGCTTTCGAATTCTTTATGTCTTCTTCGATACGCTTCCTCAGCATGTATTTCTTTTTCGCTGGTTTTTTAACCTACTCTTGATTCTCATCAGGATGTTCATCTCCATTTAAAGAGTCTTCTTCCCTGTAGTTTTCCTTATAATCACCCATTAGCTAAAAAATTATCAAAACCTTATTAGATTTTTATTGTTTATTTGTTAATTAAAGTAAATAAAACTGCACTCCGTGGTTTTTCTTAAAAAAAGTTTCAAATTTCCCTTCGGCCTCCTCCCTTTGGTTTCCCATTTTGAATTATTTGCTTCCACAAGCAGAATCTCTTTGTGTTAGTAAATCAATGAAAAAATCAAATCAAAAGTGACATGGATTTGGATTGAAGAAACTAAAAAATAAATGAAATTTTTAATACAAATAATTCAAACAAAAAAAGTTATTATTAAATTGATTTTCTTTGAGAAAAAAAGGTACAAATTTTGCTGAATTGAAATAAATACAGTTTAGTTTACAGCTTGATCTATCATAATTATGCATTATGCCATTAAAAAATGGCCCATAAGAAATGAATGACTATTTTGTTGTCTTCAATTATTGGAAACTATTTTCGATTATGTTCCATCTTTAACAGCTTTTATTGCTTCGGTCTTGTATGCCTATGCAATGTTTCCAACATTTGCAGCAGTTTCAAAAGATTCATGAGTAAGTTCTCCTGCATCTTTACCGTATTTTCCTTCTACTACATTAGTTGTAGCTCCTTAGAATCCTCTACCAATTGCGCAAAGTCCTTCGAACATGCCATCGTAAACTGCAGCCAAAGCGTGAACTGTTCCTTTAGCAACATTCTTAACATCATCGTAATTTTTATGTGATTGAATCTTTTGTCCAGTCTCAGATGAGCCGACTTGATTAGCGATTTCAGTTCCAACTGTTTTAGCACCTTGGATTAAAGCTCCAATTTAAGCTTAAGTGAAGACTAAAATTGCTGAAGAACCTGCTTTCACCATTTTTACTTTAGCCATTGTTTCAGGCTTGATTTCAGCTTGTTTAGGTTTAGAAATCTTAGAACGAATGTATTTTCCTCCTGATTATATTCCAGATGCGAGAAATCCAGCTCCTGCAATTAATCCTTCACGAATCAAATCACCTCCTTTATAATTTTGAAGAAATAGTCAGAAAAAG
>Ga0302285_10002301_pt1 | contig 10691 bp, 25 predicted proteins | sample III_Fen_E2_2_FD_200455 | JGI IMG/M metagenome (GOLD analysis project Ga0302285, IMG submission 200455) | Peat permafrost microbial communities from Stordalen Mire near Abisko, Sweden - III_Fen_E2_2 | ecosystem: Environmental > Terrestrial > Soil > Wetlands > Permafrost | place: Sweden: Abisko...
ATAAAAGTCGATGTTTAACGCAATGAACTTTATCTGGGTTGTACGTCTCAAATTCAATAGAGCATCTCAAGCATACTTTTACATATTTCTGCTTCTTAGCGTGTACCATCGTTAGCGTCTTTAATAAACTGATATGCCATTACAGCAAGGATGACGATGAAAAATGCGATGACTAGGATGCCAGGGGAGTCGATGATGTTGGTAAGCATATTTTCCATTTCAGTATCATTTTTTAATAAAACATCAACCCCAAAATAATCCACCAAAAAGCATTCATCTCAATCCAATAAGTTTCATGTCTTGGTTTCATTAGCTTAATAATTCCAAACACCACCAAAAACGCAATGAGTGGAATGTAAGTGCTTCGATGTACTCCGAGTCCAATGAGTGCAGATAGGATAGCGGTATAAGCTCCAATGTAATGAGCCACACCATAAGCCTTCCATCTGTGCTTGAATGGTTCAAAAGTTCCGACAATCCAAAGTCCGATGCCTGAGATGGTAAATAACATTCCACCTTGCATCATCATTAGCAGTCCGATTGATATCAGAAATATCCAGAATAGAATAGCTTTGTCCATACCAAGTCGGTAGTATGATTCTGATATTGAATCAAGGATGCCATACTTTGATGCGATATAGCCATTGTAGGCAAGGAAGATAAGGAATTGGGTGGTTGTGATCATTTCTCTATTTCTTTAAATATTTCTGATACTTCAACCCCTATCTCTCCTGCAATCACTTGCAACGTTTCGATAGTAGGTATTTTTTTGTCGGATTCAATTTGGCTCATATAGGATTGACTAATGCCAATCAGATAAGCAAATTGTTGCTGAGTAATTGTTAGATGTATAGTGCGTAGGTGGCGGATTGATTGGCCGAGGGTCATAGGATTGATTTCAATTCATTTTCAACTTTATCCCAAGTCTTTCGCATTGATGCTTGTATAATGTTGCCTGAGCAAGCCTTTACTGTTTGTTCAATCGCATCAAATTGTGCCATCCGTATCAATTCCTCAAGTGGAGTAGGTGCATCCATTAGGTTGTAGATTAAAATCCATTCTTTCGGTGTTTTCATTTCTCCCGATTTAAAAATTGTTCAAGTAACTGTTCGGTGGTAAATGAATAGGAAAATAGTCTTCTTTCTTGTACGTAGTCAGCAAACTCAACCATCATCGGCTTCACCTTCTCTTCAGCAAACGCAACCCCATTGCGGAATCCATTTTTAGCAGAGTAAATCATGTCACCACAAGCAGCGGTGATGAGTTTTTCGTCAATTAGTTTTGTCATAATATTCTAAATTTATTGATGTTGTTGTTACTGTTGTTTGCATCATTATTCCCTTGCAGTGTGGGCAAAGCATTTTAAAACCAGCTGTAGTATCTTCAAATAACTGCTCGCAACCACAACTAATTTGGTGGCAATGCGGACATAGCTCTTGTTTGCAGATGTGGTAGTACATAACTTTTTCCTTTTTCGTTCGTACAAATATAAACATTATTACTGACAGTTATATGTGTTGCTCAGCATGTTTTGTGTCAGGCGCAAATACTTCATCCCAATCCACTATTTCGACAATCTCTGCCATTTCCATCGAGCATTCGCATTTCGGACACTCGGAATAACAGATACCCATGTACATTTTGTCAAGGAATCCGCACTCAGGACATTTTTGCGCTGGTTTCATTTCTCATCTCCCTTCCAATAGTAAAACCCCCTCTTCCTTCCATTAAACCTCTTGAACCCCATCTCTGTAATTCGTAGGGCAAAAGTACGGATAGGTACAGGTTCGATCCCCACTTCGTCGCAATAAACCTCATATAAAATGTAAGCTCCGGCCGTATGTTTCTTCTCCTTCCAACACTCACCATCAACATTCGTCGGATACATACATCTGCTGGCAAAAAAGTCCTTCACGCTATCTGGAGGCGTTGGTAACTCATCTCCGTACAAATTTCCGTACGTCTCCGCAAGCTTCGGTCTGTTCTCGCAATTCTCATTCCTTCCAGCTTCCTCCATCAAAAAAGCGTTCCACAACAGCATGTCCTCTTCCTGAACGACAATAAATCTCGTTCCGGCAATAGTAAAAAGCTCAAACTTTCCCCTTGCGATATGTTGCCGGACAGTCATTTCCTTCATTCCCTTAAACTTGGCATACATCACAGCTGTTGCCAGTAAATTAAACGTCGGAATAAATTGGTGCATCATCCCGAGATTCACCCTTCGCATGAAATACCTAAAATCTTCGTTTGTAACATCAGCAAACTCAGCTTCCATAGTTTCTCCCATAACAGTTGAGTAAAACATCACATCCCCTTTCTTGATACTCTCAACAATCAAAGAGTTTTTAACCAGCAACTCCTGAACTGATTCATACATCAGCACGTATCTGTCAATAAATTCCCTGGTCTTGGCAGCGGTAACAAAAGTCCGAGGATTGCCGTAATATTTCAGCTTCACTTCTTTCTTCCGGTCACCACGAACTCTCCGGTCATACGATCCATTTTTCCATCGAATACCAAATTCTTCATTAAAAATAAGGCCATCATCTTCTATTTCGGAAGTCGCAGTAACAGTTTCTTCGTCCGGTTCAATATCCCAAAATTCTTCACTCTTAGTTAGGTGAGCGATGTCGGAATCGTCGTTAGGGAGTTCGTCTTTGAATGGTCTGCGAGGTTCGCTATCATTTTCAAATACTTTTCTTGGGTCAAAATCATCAAAGTTTTCCATATTTTATTGTTTTAGGTGTTTAAAAATGTGTTGAATTACCTTGCAAGTCCAGCCATTTCCTAGCATTCGGTATTATTGAGTCGCGGAACAAGACCATAAATACCATGACGGAACGGTCTGCAAACTAGCGCATTCGGTTGGAGTTAGGCGGCGGATGCGACTACCAGAAACAACACCAGTTTTATCCTCACCACGAGTTAGTACCGATCCATGTTTGCCATCTTCGTAAAAGAATCTGTTATCAGAATCGAAGCCGTTGTCTTTTAATTGTAGGTAGTTTGATGTCATCACCATATTATCCTTCTGAACACTCGTCAAACAATTAGTTTTGCCACCAGAAGCCGGTTCGATCTGCTGGATTCCGTCACGTCCGCGTTGGGCGACGCAAACCGGAACAAGCTGCCTTCGATGCTTTTCTAGGTATTGCTCGACAGTAGTGCCTTTATGGTAATTTGCATCAATACAAAACGACTTCTCTGCCATTTCAATTATCTGGTAATTATGTTTATTATACAAACTCCTGCCAGTAGAACTTCGCTGGGTGGGCGCTTTTCTATCCACTGAAATAAAAGTCGTTCCACTATCCATCCCCAATCTTCCACTATTATTCACAGTACTCAGACATCCGGTTTTCTCCGGATCAGTTTGCGGAACAGACCATTTTCTTCGATCAGCACGAGCGAATGCTTTCTCCGATATATAATACTTCTCCTCTACCTCATCCTCCAACACATCCTTCAGCAATATCCCCTCATCCTCCGGCTGCGGAATATCCACCACTTCCTCGCCAAAAAATCCATCTTTTCTCGTTCGAATATTCGTCCAGTATATCCGCTTCCTGTTTTGAGCGGACACCAATGCCGAGTTAATATGCAGCCCTCTGATACCAATAGCCTTAGAAAGTATCATTTCCCACTTTGAGCCCATCTCGACATTCTCCAGTAAAAACTTCACATCAGGGTTTATCTCCCTCAACGAAGTAAGTATCCTCATATACTCCCAAAACAAATAACTCTGCCCCTCGAACTCAAATCCCTGCTCCTTTAAGTCCAGATATTGCTCCAATTTCGTCACTTCTATCTCGCATTTGGTTGCCATCCCCTTACGTTTTCCTGCAAAAGAAAAGCTCTGACACGGACTTCCTCCGATAAATAAATCAATTTTAAGCAGTAAGGAAACATCAATAAACCGCACATCACCCAGCTCAATATTATCCGGAAAATTCAATCTCGTCTGCCCCAATGCGTATTTGTCCACCTCAGAAGTATACATTTTTCCGTATGGTATTCCTGCTTCGATCAGCGCAATTTCACCACAACCCATGCCATTAAAAACACTCAAAACGTTCATTTTTCCCTCATTTTTCATCATTTTTTCATCATTTTCTTCCATTTTTTACCTCCATTTTTAAGTTTTCATTTCCTCCTAAAAATGACACGATTTTTAAACTCTGTCATTCAACACCACAAATATAGACACAAATGTCGAGAAAACAAGCGAAAAGTGTAAATAAAAAATACAGCGTTTTTCGAAAACAGAATTTTACAAAGCGAAGTAACACCATTTCAACAACTTAGCCCAAATATAGCAAAATACGCTCTCAAATATATGTCTATTTTACCCCAAAATGACACGATAATGACAATCTTGTGACAAACATTGTCATTCGCAAATCCATGTCCAAAAAGAAACCGGAATACCAATGACAGAACTGAACCCAGAGTTATAAGAGTTTTCTATAAATGATATGCTATCAAATAAACACGCGAATAAACATATATAAGACGCTGACATTATAGAAAACCTTTCAAAAATAGGATCGTCATCATTAAGTCTGTCATTGTCGGTATACTTAACATAAATTATTGTATTATGAAAAATAAAAAATAAAAAAAATATTTCGATGTCAGACATGGGGCTTCCCTTGTTTTTCAAATAGGGGTGTCCCCCTTCATTTTTAGGGTGCAAAAATCAGAACAATGCGCAAATGTTAGTTTGGATCGTGTTTTAATAAGTTATAAGGAAGTTATTTTTTCAGGTGACTACATTCTTTGCATCTGGAGGGTAAGTAGATCACTGGCAAGTTGGCTGTGTCTTCAGTGGTTTTTTTAGCTCCAACAAACTCCGCTATTTTCATAAGGAGTTCGACGCGTTTTTCTTGTTTGGTTGTTTTGTTGTATTCGTGCTCAAGAAGTTCTTTTATATTATCTGAAGTTATGCCGTCCTTTATATTCTTACTTTCTGAAAGTACTTTGACTTTCAAAGCGTCAGAACTTTCTTCCTCATCTTCATTCTCATCTTCAGTGTTAACATTATGATCATACATAAATCTTTGTACTCTATCATTTTTGAACCACTGATAAGCTAAAACATTTTTATTCTTTGAGTTACTTTCTTTGCCTACAGTTGTACTCCATGCAAAAGTCTTATCAGTTGATTGAAGATACACAAGTATGCAAGCAAGTTCACAAGGATCAAGACTATACTTTGCTTGTATTGGAATAACTTTTAGTTTGTGCATTTTTATACATTTCTTATGAATAATTATTCATTTCGTTTGATACAAAGATATGCAATTTTTAAACCTTTTATTTCTGGGTGTAAATTACTTTCAATTTATGTTGTCCAACATACGAATTTATTTGCATTGGATACGATATATTTTGTATCTTTATAGTAACAAAATAAGATAATCATTTAATACTTAATCACATGATAACAATTATTATCACAACATCTAATTTAGTTTTCAATTGTAATGAACTTTATACAACTGTATTCACTTTGTCTGGTTGTTTTGTTCAGGTGTTAAGAACTCAAGACCTACAAAGATATATTAAAGATCAATTAACTTTTTAATACACAACATCATGCAAAAAGGAGACAAAGTTATCTATTCACAACCTTTCGAAGATGAGAAAGGAATTGAATATACAGTGATTGAAGTAGATGAACTGACAGACTGGTGCAAAATACAGGCAAATTTGAACCTACCTATCAATCTGGTTTATGTGGCGAATATTAGTGAATTAACTATAAAATAAACTTATACAACATGAAAGCAATTAACAAGACCAAAAAAGTAACTCTAAACGGAATTGATTATAGAACCCGTTTTGACATTATGACTGACGAATTAAGATACTTACCTTTTCATTTTGTGACTTTCGGAATTATAACAGATGCAGAATGGGCAGTCAGTACGACAAAAATAGTTGATCGATTTAAATTAGATTTATCAATTAATCCGATTGACGGTAGAAGTAAAGAAGCAAGAAAACTACCTTATTTTACATGGTCTATTTTAGAAACATTAAAACTCAACTAACATGAAAACAATTACCCGCTCGGAAGTTATTTTTTATTCGCTCCTCGCAATGTCTTTTATTGCATCAGTATTGTACATTGTGATTTTTGCAAATGTTGTAAACTGTTAAAAATTAAATACCATGAACTTAGCTCAATCTTTTATCAACCGTTACGAATCTGAAGACTTTAAGTCTGATTATTATCAAGTTTTATTTGAACAGTTTTCTAATAATGAAGGCGACGTTTTAAAACGTATTTATGACTTATTTAATGTGTCTGACTACGAAACAGAACAGTATTTTATTTTCGAAGGTCACGTATCAAAAGAAACATGTAAAAAAGTATATGATTTTATAACTGAAAATTTTGATTTATTTGTAAAAGATTTTCGCGGTTACTATGTTGGTTGCACTTCTTTAGAATCTGTTTCTTTTGGAGAACAGGAGGAACAGTTAAGCGGGCTATATAACCATACAACCGGCAAAAATTACGGAATTAGATATCTAAAAAAGCTATTTTCTAATAACGATTATTATGTGTCTGGAGATTTGGCTTATTATAATCTATCCGGTGGTTTACATGTTGAACTTTGCAATATGGCAGACGAAATTAACGAAATTTTGAAAGGAGAATAAAAATGAAACGCGACACAAAAAAAGCCCTCATTTACCTTTTAACCTCCTTATTTTTGGCCGTGCTATGTTTGGCTGGCGCGAATTGGATTGATTCACTAATGCAATACCTATACAAATGAAAAAACTATTTACCCTCCTTTTATCTGCCATTGTTACGGCGGCAATATTTATTTTGATGTTTATTTAATCACATAAAACGAAACGAAATGAAAACTCAAGAAATACCAAATTACAGGCTAATTAAAGCAACTTTTGCACCAATGACAGCCAACCGCGGCGAACGGGTTAAACTGTTTGAATCTCCGCGTTATTCGAACGACAAAACAGAATCTAAAACATTCTCATATGATTCTGATATTGACAACGTCGCAGACCAGGCAATTGCAATACTTGAAAGAAACGGTATGAAAATAATTTGCCGGTGTACTGAAGTGGGTTATTATGGATTTTTATGTGATAACTGGGCTGAAGGGTTTAAAAGTGTAAAAGAATTAAAATAAACACCATGAAAAAATTCAAAGTAAGTTTTACAGGCCGCTTAATCGGCGCAATAGGTATTTTTTATAAGATACGGACTGAGGTAGAAATGGATAAAGATAGCACGTCTGAGCAAATTTTGCTTAAATTGTATGATAAATATGATCACACTACGGGATTTAAAATTTTAAACTAAATAGGAGACTAAAAAAATGACAAAATTTACTACATTACTCGAATTATTTATCGCTGCAAACGGTCACCAAATTAACGCGCAGGAAATTATAAACCGTCGCGGACATATTAACGGCGAATGGCAAGATTTTACAGTATCCGACGAATTGAGCGCTGAAATTAACGACAAAATAGTTGAATTACTGGGCGGACACGCTAAAACAATGAACGCAATTAGACGCGCTTTGCGTTATTATCCTCAACATTGGGGACTAGGTAGAATATTTTTAGAAAGTTACGGCGGTGAAAACCCGCGCTTCAGATATTGTGCCGGTCAGGATTACCCCGCAGAATTACAAACAATCCGTAAATATTTAACCAAATAATTCAACCGGCATTGCGCCACAAAACGACAAAAGATGAAAATATCACTTAAAAGACTAGCCAAAGAACTTGATTTCACAACCGAAAACGAATACTTTGATTATTTGATTGACTCCCATATTAACGGTAACTTTTCAAGCTGCAAACGGTTATTTGCAGAGATGAGGAAAGAAGATCAAAAAAGGCTTATTGAGTATTGTGATTTTCTACCAGAAGTTAGAAAGTATTATTTTGATCTACTTTAGCCCATGCCATCAAAATACAAAAATTCCCGCACCGCAATAGTGCGACTACGCGCAGCACTGGCAGAAATGCCAAAAAGGAGAGAGAATAAAACAGAAACGTATAAACCAAAAAAGAAAAGATAAGATGAAAGTAATTTTAAACAAAACTAAAAATTCAAGTGAGAGGCATACGCTAATTTCCGGATCGATGGGAAGCGCAGGAGAGCCAGCAACAAGCCCAAATCATAAATTTAAAGTAGCTAACGGCGTTGATCGTGGCAATGGTTATCAAGGTTATATGGCAGTGTCTTACTTCTTAAATGGTGAATGTTACGCGCCAAAAGAAGCAGTAAATAAATGCAAAAAGATACTGCAAAATTTAGGTTATAAGCTATGAAAGCCCTTATTATTTCCGCCTTCACTATCCGCCGCCGCCTTATCTCTTCCGGACGTTCGCAAATACCCGCAGAATGGGCGCGTAAAGAAATGGCGCGACTTGAATACTGGATAGCAACCGGAAACGCGCTAAATATAGCCCGAAAAAACTCATCGGTTTTGCGGGTGATTATACCTGGGAATTTTATAAAGAAGTTTGAAAACGAATTAAAAGGAATAAAATGAAAACACTATCAATTAACACAATTGGAATAAAAGGGGGCGCAACTAAAAGCCAAAATACTGGTTATGTGTCCGCGTATTCAGGAAATGACAAAATAATGTCAATAGATAATTACAAAGGCTCCGGCGAAACCTACGAGCAAAGAGAAGAACCTATTATCTGCATCTCTGACGGCGAATATATTATTTTTGAGGGAACACACAAACAATTGATAAACCGATTAAAAGAAACGAAATGAAAACAAAAAAACAGGTTATTCTAGTATTTGCCACAAAAGAAGCCTATAGAAACGGAGTAGATTTTTTACTGAGTGCAAACATTACTTTTGACTCTTTAAAAGATAAATATGTCCGGATAAGTCAAAAGACATTCAAAAAATTTAACTGTATTGATTTATATTGCGGTTGTGATAATATTTTTAGTTCAACAATTTAAAACTACCAAAATGAAACGCAATAAAAACACCATCTTTGACGTTTACAGGTACTTAAATAATCCTGACTATCAAGTAATGAAACACACCGGCACAACTTTAATTCAGTCTTTTAATCACTTAAATACAGACTTTGAAATTCGCCTAAACAAAGATAGAACTAGCGGCTTTGTTTGTATAGACGGACTTGTTTTTGAATCCTTTACCAGTATTCAAAAAGTTGAAAACGAACTTAAAAAGGATGAGTTATGGTATTTGAAATTAAACTGGAGTGATGCACCGGAATTTATTGAAAGCGAATTACCCAAAAGAAACGAATATTTAAAAAACACTACTAAATGAAAACTAAACTATTTTTCCTCATCCTATCCCTTTTCCTCACTATCCAAATTGCCCGCGAAAGTCTAGGCTGGGCAATACTAACCGCAGCATTTTTATTTCTGGTTGCTTGTTGGCTACATAGAGAGCCGGATTCGTGCAGACGAAAAAGGGAACGAGATGAACGGATAGCAAGGGAATCCAGAAAACAAAGGGAATTGATTGAGAATTGATAAACTGTAAATGTAAAAAACTGAAGAAATGAAAAACGAAATTGAATCACTTCAAAATGCAGCCGATACTATTGGCTTAGTCGTACATGGGAGATTAGAACAAGACAAAAGAAGGACGGTAAAAATGTACTATGCGAAAAAGGACAAATTATCAGTTAGTCCGATGTTGAATTACGACAAAATGAACCATTTCCTTTTAGGATGGATAAACGCAAATAAATATCAATCATGATCAAACAACCATCCAACCCCATCGGAGAAATACTGATTTTAATAATCTGTTTACTCCTGTTATTCCTGACGCGATGAAAACGACACTGCACCAACTCGCAATTCAAATCGAATTAGACGGCATTTGGCACGATATTGACACTTTCGACTGCGATAATAGATATACGCCCACAAAAGAGCAAAGAAGCCAAATATACGCCTTAAAATACGAAAATAAAGATTGCAGGGTTTTGAAAAGAAGAATAATAGTTAATGAAGAGGTAATTTAAAAACTAAACGAAATGAAAACCCACCTAAAAATGATCCTTGTTTTCCAGAACGGAGAATTAATCAAGCAAATCAAATACAGCACTAAAAAGCAAGCTATCGGCAATTTTAGAATATTTAAGAAGTTTGGAATGCACGACTTTGGCTCAGGTACAACTATTCCGAATGCGACATTTGAACTACTTTAAAAATAACAAAATGAAACGAAAATCGAAAAACAAAGTTCCTTCCTTTATCCCAAATCAGCCAGGATCGGGATTTTTTGGACTTGATCAGGGCAAAAGAGGTCAGGATGAAGCCAGAAAAAACAGAGATAACCAAAAGAAACTGATGTTAAACAACAAAAATAAAACGTACTAGCCATGACCCATAATTATCTCGCCCTAATCTCAGCCCGTCCGGAGCGAATCGCCATAGAAGGACAAATTGAATACGTTCAAAATCCATTTTTCAGCGATCAGCCGATAATTAAAATAGATCGTGAAGAAAAGACCGCTGAAGATACTGATGTTTTTGAAGTGGATGAATTATAACGACAAAGTTACACGCAGGGCAGGGTTAGATGGTGTTTCCCTGTCAAACTGCGAAAAACAACCAAACACCTACAATATTGGCGAACTAAGTACCCCTGACTTGACGGGTAACGAAAGTTATACGCT
>Ga0302285_10002304_pt1 | contig 10681 bp, 9 predicted proteins | sample III_Fen_E2_2_FD_200455 | JGI IMG/M metagenome (GOLD analysis project Ga0302285, IMG submission 200455) | Peat permafrost microbial communities from Stordalen Mire near Abisko, Sweden - III_Fen_E2_2 | ecosystem: Environmental > Terrestrial > Soil > Wetlands > Permafrost | place: Sweden: Abisko...
CAAGAGGAATCCCCCCCTCAAAAAATGTGTGACTATGATTGATTAATAGATTCTCTTGAATTCCGTTTATTTTACACATCAGGAACAAAAATCAATGGTTCTATTAATAAAACACAATTACCCCATAGCAATTCAATGGTTATTAAGTTGATTATCGTGATTATTTTGCAAGTCAAAGCGGATTACTTCTTAGTAAAACTAAGCTTTTGAAGATTCTCGTTGGGAAATAGACTCTTAGCAAGGCAGTATCAACTAAATTTTGATAATAAAAATGAAGTACTGTAAATGAACAAAATAGAATACAAGACCTAATATTCTTCACCTGTAAACTTTTAGTTCTAGTTTTTTTACCACAGGTTGAACTTGCCCCTAGAGAAAACAATAACACACTGTCATTCGTTGTTTTATTAGATTTTCTTATGACAATTGTAATATACAGCTGAAAAACTTCAAAGACAATCATAATAATTTATTTATATAAGAAATAATATAATATTTTAGAGAGATGCAAGATAGAATACAAGGTGAATTATTCAATGGCTACCGCGAGTAGCTCTTTTTAGCTTCTCCTCAAGGTTAACTTCTCCTTTCTCTTGTATCAAGAGAGTCTCTATCTCTTGAAGAGCCTTCTGTTCTTCAGGTAACTTTGGCTAATTCTTGATGCAAAAAGTTATTTTCTAACATTTCATTTTTCTCATAACAACAGCTTGTTGAGCATATTCTGACAAAGCCCATGTCGCAAAGGACAAATTTAGAGATACAATTCTTGCATGCCCCTCTGACAACAGTGGCGTTCTTCAAGGAGTTAGATGCAACAGTAGATTCGCGGTTTAAGACGAAGTTATTTAGGCATCTCAAATTTGAGTTTATTCCAGCATAAACGGAGATATTCAGAGCAGGCAAGGAAATCTTGGTTAGAATTCAAAATTTAAATTCCATTTTTTATCTCTGCAGGTGAACCTGGGCTGGATGTTTATGTGATCTTAAAGGGAGAAGTGAGATTGCTGGTGTACAATGAATCTCTTGTTGGAGATGGAATCGAAATATCTTCTCCTGAAGAGAAGGAGTTTCTCAAACTCAATTACCCTCTTCAAACTGTAACACTATAAATGCAAAAGTCAATTATTCTTATCGCATTCCCACCCATTTGATTTAAAAAAGGTCCTGGAAACAAAAAAAGTAGGAGATTTATTTGGCGAGCTTTCACTTCGATAAAGAAGTATAAGGGAATACACAGCGGTGACGTCCTAAGTAAATCATTCAAAATCAAAATATCCTGGGAGGAACAACTTCTAATTTGGAACCATTCAGATCTATTAAACACACTGTAAACCTTAAATTAAATACTCATTTGTTTTTGTTTTGATACGATCACACAGGATACATCATTTGCGAAGATATCGCGCTTTCATTTCAAAGTCTGTCTGGGGTAATACTTTGCAGTAAAAAGAGATGGATACATTGAAGTGTTGAAGAATTCATCAGAGTGTGCTAATTGGAAGAAAAATGAAATTGAATTAGCTCTATTAAGTTCCACGAGTTTTAAATTAGCTTAAGGAGAAACGTTCATTGCTGTTAATGGAGAAAAGTAAGATACTTGTAAATATGCCTTCATCGTATGTGAAGGAGAAATAGAAATATTCACAAAACCAATGGAATTAAAGACAATTGAAGATTCACATATTTCAACAGGCAATAATTAAAAATAAGATGGAAATATCAACTTTTCACCTTAATCTTAAGTTCAAGTAAACCATGATGGAGAAGAAGCTCAATAAGGAGAAGAATAATCATATGAAGAATTGTAAGAAGAAGAAGAAAAGAAGTAATCTGAATCTAATAACATCAAAACGAAAGGTGATTGGTTTGGATGGATTGGTGGTATGAAATGGATGAAAGAACTAGCTTAAGCTATCTCCGATGAAGTAACACTGCTAGCTGTGCCGATTTCAGGTATGTTAGAATAGCTGTTTTAAAAAAAGATTGTTAAGTTGATTTTGGATTTTTAGCACTGCAGAAAAAATTTGAAGTGAAGAAAGAATTCAAAGTGGAGATATTAGGTTCAAGTGAAACAATCAAGTTGAAAGAATAGATCTAATCGAATGAAGAAGAAAATGTTTAGGAGTAGGTTGTTTTAACAGGGAATACAACTGTTGAGAGAGGAAAAGAAGGAAACGAAATACTTTTGACAAATACAGGTATTTTGAATGAAAGTAACTCGAAATATTTAAACTAATAACCAGGATTATCAAGCACTACTGAAAAAGGAGAAGAGAGAGATAAATAGGACATTCCTCTTGATCAATCTTCAAATATTCAAATCTTAAACAGTCAAGGTCATTCTTCGTTGCAGCTGATAAATATTCAAAAATGTCAATTAGATGAAACTAAAAGAGGAAATGTAGCTGTCAATCATAAGACACAATAAGATGGACCTCTGAAAAACTGTCAACGAGATGATGTTATCTCTCTGAGTTTGATGTAAAGTAAACCACCTTAAAGACTTAATCGACTGTCACCGAAAAGCATAATTAATCCTAGTTCTCCTACTCGATTAAAGCATATTTAGCAACCCTCTCCAGTTCTAACTACTACCACAGCTACTACAACGACAGCAGGTACCTTTAATTAGTCTTAGAACTTAGAAGATACTTCTTAAATAATCGATGAGAACTTTTCTAAGATTTCTTAGAATAGCTAATAGATCTTTGGTACTAGTGACATATTTTCAGTTGACAGTAATAATTAATCTGCAAACTTGCAGGAAATGTCACCATTGAAAAGAAGGCATCTATTACATACTGAAGCAGCCAATCGTAATGATGTTAATATGTAGAATGTTAATTTGGCGTAAAAGGATAAGATGAGAGTTTCGTAATATTCTCATTCAACTTCACCGAATTAGATGATTAAAACTGAATAAGGAAAACCACTTGAGAGATTAACAGAACAATCGAAATAATGGATCAAAACAGCATCGGATGAAGTGCAAAAGTAGTAATAAGATTCATAAAAAATCATAAATAATAATTCAAGCAAAATAGCAAATATTTCTGATTATTACGAGGGAAATATCAATTTCGCTGGAAAAGTTACCTCAAATCAAAGCCACTCGAGAAATCTTAATGCAAAACCAGTTTTAAATTCAAGAATTATTCGAGTACCAAGGCAAAAACAATCAGAAAGCATCTCTAGCAACAATAATAGTATCAACAATTCGTAATTTAATGATACAAATATTAACAATAATACCAATATTTCCAGCAATAAAAGAAGAAGTTACACAGATTTTCAAGGATATCCAAACAGTTCTCCTGATAATAACAATTAATCCTTTCTTCAAAGGTTAGAGAATAGGACTTAAAGACGGCAAGGAACACATTACGAAAATTAATTTAACACCAAGAATCCTAATCAGCAGGGACAAAATGAAAGTAGATAAATTAGAAAAAGAGGAGAAAGTTAAGGATAAAGTGCTCTTAGATAAACGTCGTAGCACTAATAATAAACAGTTATGAAAGATAATTTCATAATAAATCCTCCTTTGCTTGATGGAATCGACAAAAGCGGTAAATACAGCCCTTGGTTAGATATCAAGAATAATGATATTCCTGGAGATGCTGGAAAGAATATCAATTTACGCAAAAATAATGGCTAACAAAGAGGTTTCTCTTAGCTGCAATAACCATATCATTAATTAACAATATCAAACTAACTTGGTGGGATTGTATTGCCAAACCTTGATTAGTCATTTAACAATGAAAAACAACAAAGAACGCCCTCAAGTTAATTAAGATAATCTTAGGTTCGCAACACTAAGAGATCACTCACAAGGCCATAAGAGTTAATTACATAACTGATAAGCAATTCTGCAAGCCCAACGATATCGAATTATAATACAAAATATTTAAACAATTCTTAATTTATTAACATCTAAACTACCAATAATAATAATTCAAATATCTATTCAAATAAATCGTTCCTTTACTGATTGATGTGTATGTGTCAATATTTAGTGAAAAAGTGTACTGCAAAGTTATGCAATTAGCTAATAATAATTCAGGGTAATATTTAAAAATAATACAAATTATCCCATTAAATTAATGAAATTGATTCGAAGAAAAACTAAAATAAAGAATAATCATGGATTTGTTATCTTGATATATGGTCATGTCTCTCCAAGAAAAGGAAATAAAATGTGAAATAATACACTATAAATATCTTTTATTCAACGAACATATCTAATTGCCATATGTTCAAAGGGGGTAAGATAGAGAATATGAACTGTCGAAATAATATTATTTTTATTATTTTTGTAAGCTAATAACCTAAAATAATAATAATAGAACCTTATTTTGGGTATTTTTGTTTATTTTATGGAATCAAATTTTGTTTCCTTTTTTGGATTGCAGTCAAGCCGAAAATATGTGTAATTCCGTTCTTTGAAAGAGGGAAATTTGAAGAAAGTGGGGGAAAGGAAAAAGAAATTTTAACCAAAAAAGAATTGAAAGAGAGAATATTAAGAATCTGAGAAGCAAATGAAAGGCGAGCAAACTGCACCCCAATAGAAGAAGAAAGTTGTGTTCTAAAATTTCGATCCTCCTAGCTACAAATACTTGCTTGCAATTGTCGTAATTGGAATCTCTTGGGTTACTTATTCTTCTGCAAAAAGCATGATCCTCTGAAGAAGATAACAATCAACTTTTGTGGATTAATTTATGCATAATGTATGTGGTTACGTGTGATTCCACGTGAAAATAGCACATTAGATCAATTACTTGAAAATGAGGGAGGATAGATAGGTAAAAAGATGAATTGTATTAAGGGGGAAAGGAATAGTTAAGTTGAAAAGAAATATTGAATTTTTAGAAACTAAATAATAATTCTAGACTGTTTAGGAAGGACAAACAGCAACAAAAATAATAAGAAAAAGCAAAAAAATTATTAATTATATTCGACTTTTTCGAGGGATTAAAATGTATTGGGTGTTTGAACAATTAGAAGAATTCAATAAGGGAAGAGATAAAGGAAATCAAAAAAAGGAAGATTATTTTTTGAAGGGAGCAAAAAATCAATCATATCAGGAACACAAAGAATTCTAAATTTTTTATTATCAAAATCAAAGGGAAGTAGCAAACAATAAATGGGACTAAAGATTAGAGTAAATCGTTTGATAATTATTTCCATGGAAACTACTAATATTCGCCTAAAGCAGTGCACAATGTTGTTTCATTGGAGAGAAACAAATAAAACAAAAAATATATTTCTATTTAGTTTGCTCACAGTTTTTAAATTGTTTTGGCCTTTTATTCTTGATAATTGGTCTCAAAAAATATGATAAAAAAACATTCTGATCTAATATAATACAAAATGAGCACAGGACTCATATGAAAAGTGTGTGTTTTCAGTGATTAAATGGGAGGGATTTTCTGTTCTTGTGAAGGATTTGAAGAGTGTATTTCAAAGCGGGGAGAGGAAGAGGAGAAAATATTAAAAAAAGAAGGATAATAAAAAAGGAATAAACAGAAATTTTCAAAAAAAAGTCAAGAAAAATAAAATGAACATTCAAGAAGATAACATCGTGCATATTAAGGGTCTCACTGCTGAAATTAAGATCGAAGACATCTATGATACATACTCGAAATCAGGAGACATTGTAAGAATCATCCTTGGAAATGGTGAAGCATTGATATTCTTCGCTGATGAAGACTAAGCTGGATCTTCTCTTGTTTACGATACCATCGGTGATGTTGAAATAGAAAGTGAAATCACCTCCTAGACTACTCTTGACAATGTTGTTAAGGACAGTAAAAAAATATGATTTTGTTGAAGAAAACAAGAATTTAAGGATATTTGATGATGGTTTTTACATGGATTTATTGTTGAATTTTGTTGAAATCAAAAGTTGACTATGTTGCTAAATAGAAGGAAGAAGAACAAAACAAATAGCAATATTTAGAATAACAAAAGCAAGTCGAACAATTGAATTAGTAATAAGCACAACAGAAAGAAGAGGAAGCTTAGAAATAGGATTCATTGCTGCACGATGTTGAAATTGTGACAAATAATTTAGTCGAAAAAATTACTCAAGAAGTTGTTCAGTAAGAACCTAAATTAGATTGGGCTGCTTAGCCTGAAGTGCATTAACCTGTGCCTGAAGCTTAGCCTTCTTAATCCTTTACACCTGCTTCTCCTTTTAAGGCATCTATTGATCCTTCTCCCAGAGCTGAAGAATCAAAAGTTACTCAAATTCCTACTCCAATCGTTGAAACACCTGTGGTGAATGTAGCAGTTCCTGAGGTGAAAAAGGAAGAAGTTGTTGTGGAATCGGCAGGAACTCCAAGTGTTGCAGCTGTGGCTACTCCAACTGTGAAGGCTTCTGATGTGCCAAAGATTGTACCTGAAGTTTCTCCTGTTAGCAGTGTCCCAGCAGCTGTGAATGTCTAAGCTACCGCTGCTCCTAGTTTTGTACCTTTTGGAGAGAATTCTTCAATCTTAAGTTCAGCAACAACAACAGCTGAATCTACAAAGGCAAACGTAACTCAAGAATCTGTGAAGGCACCAGTAGCAGCATCAGCCCCCGTATAGCCTACCTAATCTGCTTGCCGATTTACATCTTGCAGTTCTGCAGCTCCCAGCAAAGAGTCAACTAGTTGCAGTAGTGAATCCTCTTCGACTTTGGACAGCGTTTAGCTCCTTAAGGCCCTTAAAAACACAACTCTCCCTGAAAGAACAGTCCCAAGTTAGAATGACATTTTCAGATGCGTGGGTAACAAAAACTTCTTGATTGGTTTGTTTGGAATTCTCATTGCAGTGACTTTTTCATCGGCTTTGTGATGCATATTAGGTTTCATGTACCCTTATCAAGCATTTGCATTTTAAATGAGTATGATTTCGAGGGATTTAGTTGGATTGTATTATCATTTTTGGAATAATTATTGGGGGGAGATTGTATGAGTTCAGCTCAAAGAAGTATCTCTCTTTCTCTCTCTGTTTTGGTTATATTTTTTGACAAATTAAAACAATATTTTGAAATTCGTTGATTCTCCCTTCCCTTGAAAATAGCTAATATTTTGCTAGAACCAGAGATTGGTTGTTAAAAAAACTACCTAATAACACATACACATACACACAGCACACAGAATTACAATTTTGTAAGAGAAACAAAAACACAAACATCTGCTGCAAGGATAGCAAAATGCAGAGACCAATGAGCTTCTCTAACATAGGAGGCTAGGAAGATAAAACCACTGCGAAGTTTAACCTTAGAGAGAAATATGCTTCTCCTATTGTGAAACATGAAGGCACTGGAGGATTCCAAAGTTCAGATATTAGAGCAGGAAATAGCCGAGGAATAATTGTTCCATAGCTAATTGGGATCAATCCAACAGGAAGACTACCTTCGTAGTCCGCTGATAATTAAGGATTTTAATAACAATTTGGATAGCAACTTGAAACATCAGGAAGACCTTTAAGCTCTCGAGGTAATAAGATATTTCAAGATTAACAAAGACCATCATCATCTTCATAGTCTAATATTCCAAAAGAAAAACTGAATTCAAATAATGGAGTTTTCTAATAAGGATAAAATGTAAATTATCAATCACAACAAGCAGATCAAACTCTTGTTGTTCCATAAGTAATCAATGCGTCTTTTAGTCAAAATAACTAACAGTTAGCTGTATAAAAGCCTATGTTATTGATAGCTTAAAACCAACCAAAGAATCCTCAACCTTTAGGATATTCTTCAGCATAGAATTCCAATCCAATCTAGCAGCAGCGAAATTTTCAGTAACTCGAAGAATCTCGTTTATTTGCAGATGATCAACTCCTGAAAAAAGCAGAAATAGCTCAATAAAAGCTACTTGAGAGTTCCTAAGTATTAGAGATAATTGTACAGAAACGACGATAGATATTCGGTGAGTATGATGCTTGTTTAGATCGAATCGATGCGTAGAAGAAAAGAATCCATGAATGCTCCAAAAGAGATTCAAAAAAGTTTTTTATTCAGAAAACAGCACATGAACTCATGCTATTTAAGTAATACAAAACACAAGAAACAAAGCTGTCGAGAATCGGAATTTGACAAATTTCTTTGTTTGTTTGTTCAGGGATAAAAAAGCAGAATTGACGAAATTAAAGGAGGAATGTTAGAAGATGCTCGAGAAACACGAAGTATTAGAGGTGAATTTAAGAAATTCTGGGATAATAGCAAACCCAACGAATAAGAAGACACCCTCCTCCTCAAATGGTTCTCCTCCACCAGCAGCAATGAAAGATGATTTTGAATTTGAAAGTGAGTTCTTAAGTCTATCTGATTAATCCTAATAGCGTATTGGCATCATCGAAGCAGCAGTAGAGAATTACAAAAAGTTTTATCGCATCGATCGGGCAAGTAATAAATTCAGTGAAATGCAGCGATAACTAATCGATGTGATTTAGAACTTCGAGGAGAATCAAAAACACTTGAGTTCTAGCATGGGCGAGCTTGTAAAGGATTTTGTGGAACAACTGCGAGGACTCAAACTTGAAGTTGAAGAAAATTCTAATTTCCATGATATTCTACTAGCTTCGTATCAAGAGAGTTTCGATACAGTGGAGTAATTGCTGTTTTATCGGCAAGATAAGATTCAAGAACTCAAGGAGAGAATTAACAATTCAATCAGAAGACCATTGTGTTAGATATTCTACAATTAATAACAACCATATTCATATTCACAGCAATAATCATAATTAATCACATCGAATTATGGGAATTTCAATCAAGAATCTACTCTTAAGAACAACAACAACACTAATAACAATACATTTATCTCAAATTTCATGAAATCCTAAATAGGAAATGCTAATTTAATCAAATTGCGTGTGTAGTTAGATAAAGAAATCAAAGATATCGACTAAATCGCTCATAAAATCAAAAAAGATGCTAAAAACACGCATAGTTCATCGCATAGCATGTTCTTTGTGCAATTACGATCTAAACTAATCAGCAAAATCATTAGCGAAATCAACGAAAGTATCCTCGGAGTGCTAAGTGAATTATCACGTGTTGTTGACTACGCCACAGGATCTTAGTTCGCAAACGATTTATCTTGTTCGAGTAATATTATTTCGAACTCACAGTAACTTATCATGGCATTAACAAATCATGCTACAACTTCGATTTTTCAACAGCAGTAAACGATGCAATTACTCCAACAATCATAGATATCTTTGTCGTAATTATATGAGCTTGAAAATAAGCTAGAATAGTACCTCAATGAAGAACAATTTAAGGTAATTATTGGCTAGATATTCTAAGGAATTCTCAACGATCTCGCTGTTGTGATTGCAGAACTAAACGAGAAATAATCGATTGTGCTGCCATTGATTCAATATCAAACATAAATGTCATGTTTGGCTGATAAAAAATAAGAAATATAAGTCATTCTATCGTAATCAACATAAATCACAACTGCGTTCACTTAGAACCCTTAATACTTTTTAAATTTCGCACATAACTACAACACTTTACCTGATGTTCTGCAAGTCAAAACATAATTAGCAGAATCTAAAATTGTTTTGAACGAATTAATTGAATTTATCAATAACTCCAAGAGAACGAATCTTGATTAGACATTGGTAGAAAGGGACAGTCATGCAATACAAGCTATGTTCTCATCGCTGCTGTACAATCAATCGAATATTGATATTATTGCTAATATCCTTGAAGCGACTGTATGTCTAGCACCGTAGAATGTCAGTTCGTTTAACTTCAAAGTTAATCCTGATTAGAGTACTTTAGAATCAACACTACCAAAGAAATCAGAGGAAGTAGCAAATGCAATGACTTCACTTCAAAGTAACCTTGTTAATTGCAGTCAAATCTAAAATTAATTTTCTTTTATTTTCTGTTTTTTGTAATTATTTTTTAGAGTTAAAACAAAAGAGTCTCCTAGGTAGTGAAGCTGAGAATCGTTTATTAAGCAGTCTTAACAACGTTGAGCGTGTGATTGCAGGTACTTAGAATGTCTTATTGACTTGGATAAAGTCCGGAGAGAGCTTACTCAATGAGATCTAGCTAATTCGTAAAACTTTTCCTTAACAAAATATCCAAGATAAATTAGAGTAAATTATGAATGCATCACTGCAGGAACTCAACGAATGTATCAGTGATGCAATTGCTGATAGAGACACTTTGAGGAATAACCATAATAGCAATGGTAATGATATTAGGAATCTACATAATGGCGATTATCATCATTATCAAAGTGATTTACCCGGCATTTTCTAAAATGAAGTTAAAACTTACAGTGAATGCATTGTCAGATTTGCATTGAATCTTGAGAATAAGCTGCTAAATCCTTATTCAGCGAAGTATCTTCTGAATTGGCTGGAGAATCATCATGATACCGCATTCGAACATATTTCTTATTTATTTGATCTTGCTGATTTAATAAAATATTCTAAAAAAAATTAAGCTGACGAAGAACTTGATCTACAACTGAAATTACTTAGAAGTCGTGTGACTGAGTCAATTCAAAACTAATCTAGCATAAGTACACTGTTTAACTAAAAGTCACTCCTCGCTGACATGCAATTAGAATTAATTCTAGAAGTTGTTCTCGAAGACAGTATGATCTATGATTACTAGATATTTATCGAGCTAGTAGTAATTGGATAGTATTTGAATAGTGCAATT
>Ga0302285_10002305_pt1 | contig 10679 bp, 8 predicted proteins | sample III_Fen_E2_2_FD_200455 | JGI IMG/M metagenome (GOLD analysis project Ga0302285, IMG submission 200455) | Peat permafrost microbial communities from Stordalen Mire near Abisko, Sweden - III_Fen_E2_2 | ecosystem: Environmental > Terrestrial > Soil > Wetlands > Permafrost | place: Sweden: Abisko...
TGTTTTTGATTAACACTTGGAGCCTTTATTTCGATTCTATCTCATTTTTGGGATGACGATGATATTGTTGAATTTCTGTAAGTTTGTCTTAACTCAAATAATACTAATTTTGGTAATAAATACTTTTCACACTAGAAGAAAAAAAGATTTCTGCAGTGACGCACGAACAGCATAGATAGTAGCTTCTTCCTTCGATTTATCGATGCATAAAAGGCATCTTATAATTTAATAATATAATTTTTATAATAATAAAGAGAATGGTGATCATTCTTTTTGTGCGTGTGTGTTTCTTAGATGAAGCTGCGTGATCACATAACTAAAGCAAGAACAACTAAACTGAAGATTCCTAGTATACTAGCAGCGTTCAGTGATTGCTCGTTGTTGCTTGGTAAGACAACAGCTTGGAAGATTGACCTAGATTTATTAGGAAGCTCCCCTAGCATTCTTCTCAGGACTGACTAGTTCTAAATCTAGAGGTTGACTTGGATAAGAGCGGATGTTGTTGGCTCAACTAAAGGGAGCTAGATGAGAAGTTGATCGGTTTCCCAGGTAGCTAAGGTGATTTCTGAGAAGTTGTACACGATATTGTTATCGTCTCTCAAGAACAGCGAGATGAATTCAAGGGATTTAGTGTAGGTGGCGTCGGTGAATTTAATTTTTGCAATGAAAATATCTCCAACAGTGTAAGTGGAATTAGCTCTAGTTGCAGTGCAGGCTTCATCTTCACAGATAGTTCCTGTGGTGCTCAAGTCAGCGATCACAAGGCAATCCTAACCAGCTTCGCAACCTTTGGTCTACTGTACGCCGACATCAAAGGTGAAGGTCTGTACTTAATTTCGATTTGTCAAGATGATTAAATCAAATAGATTCTCCCTAAGTATTCCAGCAGTGTTGTTGATTGAAAACTAGAAGTGAACAGTTTACTGGATTTGATTGTCAACGTTGATGACCGATGATTCAGCTAATTGATAGAATTCGATTAAGGGAATTTACAGGGACTAGGTACCGTTGACATTTGATAGAATGTACTGGGTGGCAAAGTCTTCAAATAAGTTAGTTTGGGTGTTGTTGTATTTCAACAAAGAAGAATATTCACCAACACATTCAGGCAGCAGACTCACTGAACTTGTGTCTAAGGAAATATCTACGAGTACGAAGCTGTTTCCATTGATTATCTCATATTTGCTGTTTGTTAGAATTTAGAGATTTGGTGACTTCGAGCCGGTTTCAAGCTAGCAGGCAGTTAGACTCACTGAAATATCGGTGTTATTTGCATCGAGTTGCAGATACTGAGTGCACACAAATGGCTCAAGAGTTGCAGTGTAATATCCAGATGGACAAGGGCATGATCGAACATATTAGTCGATTACGGAATTTGCATCTTTGCAGGATAAACAGACATTCGAGTTGGCATCACAGTTGCAGCTGAAGTGGCATGCAGAGGATAAGCACAATGTCACAGTTAGAACAAGGAGTGTAGAAGAAGAAAACTTCATTTTTTGGTTCAACTAGGAATAGATTATTTGTTTTTTAAGATAATTTTTCTTTTTATTTTATTTATTTTTGCTGTTCCGAGAGAAGCAGCCGAGCCATATTTAATAGAGATTTTTCACAAGAATCTACGAGCTCCTTACTAATGTACTTAAAGTTTGGTTTCATTGATTTCAACTTCTTTTTTTCTAGCTTTTCAACAACACCAGCAAACATCCACAGAACTTTAATTTAATCATCAACGATAATTCCCTTGATTTACTTGCCTCTATGAAGGTTATCTCTCCTCCACAAGCTAGTCAACGGGGGAATTATTTTGAAATCATCTCAGCCACAAATAAAAAACAACTTTTTCTTGTCCGCTGAACAATTTATCTATGAAAAAAAAAGTGCTAGTATCCTTATCTATTAACAATTTCCTCTTCATTATCTACTATTTTTAGTTTGGTAAATGTATTTCTCTCCAGCGAATAGCTTCTCTCCATTAAACTGAAAGAAAAAAACTTTGGGATGTGAGGCCATTTTATGTTGTGTAGCAGTTTGATTTTTAACCATTTTATATTGAGAGAGGCAGTGGAATTTGTTTTTTAGTAGTTTGTAGCTGCAAATGGAGTTGCACTTTTTCTTTTGTAAACACCCCCTCTACATTGGAAACTCAAGATAATCAGCAAACTACAAAATGGGCGAATAGTGATATCTAAACCAACAATTGGGAGGGCTTAAATGAAAGGATTTTTTTTGAAAATTTTTCTTGAAGGGATAAAGAGAGTAGTTTCTGAATGCATTTTTAAGCTGCATTTAATGAATTGGGGAGAGAAAGATAGAGAAAGAGAGAGAGAAGTTAGAGAAATTGAAAGAAAAAGGAGTAATAATCATGAGTGACTTAGACGATTTAGATGATCTTGACAACAACAGCAACGAATCATTTGAAAACGATAAAAAAGTTACTCCAGTATAACCTGTTTCCAAGGGAGGAATAATAAGTAGCTAAGTGAAATATGAAGCGAAACCTAACCTCAAAGAACCCTTAGATGAGTCTTATGAAGTAGATGATCACTTATAAAGAGGAAGAAAAAGAGCAGATTCTCAAGATTAAGATGAAGAAATCAAGGGAAAACATAAACCTGGCAACGGAAAACAAGCACCCAAAATGCTTCAGGGAGAAGTTCATAGTGCTAAGAGATCAAGTTCCAGACTCAGTGAGTAAAACTAATATTTCAAACCTTAGTTAAGCTAACATATAAATTAACATCTCTCATAATAATCTTGTAATCTTGTTTTGATCAAGTCGTGGAAAACCAGCTCCAAAAGGAGAAACAGTTATCCCTACAACAAACTCTATTCAGAACTCTGGTGTAGAAAATAACTCAAGCAGGCAAGCCCTGATTGAAAAAAATCAAAAATTAAAAAGTGAACTGCGAATGCTTGCTGGCGAGCTGGACAATATCTTAGTTAAAGAAAAATACAAAAGGGAATAGAGGTACACTCACAAAGAGGATGATGATGAACTCAAAGGTAAAAGTGTTGATTTGGAGGGTTTCAATGTGTTAGTTGGCTGTATTTTGCTCATGGTAAAAACAAAAATATTTTAAAAAATAACCAAAAAATTAGGCAGGCATATTTGACTAAAAAACCTACTAATGCTCTCACTTTTGTTATTGGTTTAAATTAAAAATGAAATCAAATTCTTCAATGATCTAAATATTTCAAGCTAATGTCCTGAAAATTCTTAAATATTTTCATTTTTTATCCAATAGATCGCAAGCAGCGTGTTGCAAAACAAATGGGAGAGATCAATAAATTGAAAGCTAACATAGTCCGTGTGAAAAATCAGTTACAAAATGTGTTCGACAACAACAAGTAAAAAAACCCTAAAAAACCGTTACTTTTTTCTTTGCTAATTGTCAATTATTTTTTGTTTCTCCTAGTGTGATATAAAAAGAAGATGAACTACTCTATTTAAAAAAACAAATAGCAGAAATCAAAATGGAACATGATGGACTATAAATTATTAATGAAAAATAATAAGAAGCCCTTAATGAATACAAAGACAACGGGTAATACTCCTCGAACTCAAAGAAACTCAGGGAAACACTAGCCAAAACCAAGGAAGATTACAGAAAATTGAGTGAATCGGTTGGGGAGTAAGAGAAGGAAATGAGAAAATAACATGAAACTCTCTTGAATAAAGAGGAAGCCATTAGAATGTTAACTGAGAGGATAAATGAAAAGAAGCGTGGAGGATCACAAGCAGCTTAAGCGATAGATGAAGATTTCACAGAGAAAGATGTAGAAGAGTTAGAGGAAAAAATTAAGGAGCAAGAGAATAAGCGTAAGCAGCTAGAAAGATAGTTTTAAGAGAGATAGAAGCATCTCGAAAAGGAAAAGAGAGACTTACTGAACGAGTAAACTAAGAAAATAGCGATTTTAAGAAGTAAAGAGAAAGAACTCAAGCTTAATTAGATTAAACTCAAGGAAGTAGAGAAATATATTAAAAATCTTAATAATAAAGATGACCTCAAGAGCGTAGTGAGTGATAACAATCTAGATAATGCCAAGAATGTAATGTTTAAATTCGTTAAATATCTTCAAATATTTGTCTTTTTGAACTGACATAGTACTTACACATTATTTTTTTTCACAGTTGCCAAAGCAACTCAAAAGACCTCCAATATTCCATAAAAAATAGCAACAGTAGAGTAAATCTCCTATGAAATCACAACAATAACAACAGTAAGTGAAGAGTGATGCATCGGAAAAATTAAAGACAGAAATTGATGATATTGCGGGAGAAGATAGGGGAAGAAAAAAAGAAAGAGATTCAAACTCAATAGAAAATAATCAAAAGTAAGTATTTCTTTGATTTGCTTAAAATCCATTATTTCGTTTAGATTAATTGAATAATTCTGTTGAGAGTCTGTTTCTTTTTTCATAACAGAGAGCAACAGCATGGGAATGACCAGAAACAAAGAAAAAAATCAGCAGTCGAATCACATGCTGAAGAAGAAGTTGATTTAGATGACCCTTAATAATATGAAGAAGAATTCGATGAATATGACAGTAAAAAAGGAAATTCTTAATAAGGAAACCGCAAGAAAGATGCTGATTAATAGACTTACTCAGATAGGTTAGAAAGCAATGAAAGTAGTTCTCGTCCGTCGAAGAATTAGAATGAAAAATAATTCAGTGAACAAGGAACTAGCATGAATAAACCGATTAACTAGATACCAATAAACAATCAAGCGAAACAAGTAAAAGATGAACAAGATGAAAGAGCAGATAGTAAAGATAAGGAAAAAGAAGAAGAAGAGAATGTATTTTCAAAGCCTTCTTTTTTGAAGAAAAAGAAATGAAAATAATATGATTTTTAAAAGAAAAATATACTACAATTATGTTCTGTCTTTGGAAAATATGATTAATGTTTTAGTTCATTGTATCTTTTAGCAGCCATTTTATAATCTCAATTGTTTTGTGTTTTATGTATCTTTTCCTAAATGTAATATTAAATACATTTATTGTTTTTTTTATTTTTAATTAATTTTTAATAATCAGAAAAACAATAACAAATTTTGATTTTAAAATGAATTTATTGGTTGAAATAGCAACTACATGAAGACAACTAATTAGATTAATCTTATCAATTAAGATTGTTTAATCGAAACTACGAGCGTTTTATGCTTAAATGAATGATAATTTCAGCGATTATTGCCGATGATTTTGTGATCTAGACCTTAGAATTAGTTGGTTTTCTAAGAAATCTCAGATATTTTTTGATCTAACAATCTCAATTTATTGAATTATGTATGAGTGTTCTAAGGATTTGATGATTATTAAGAAGATATTGTTGATTATTATGATAAATGTGCACCCATGCCATTTTATTAGAATTGGCTATTATTATGATTATGATGATTATTCCCTGTAAAACCTCCTTGATTTGGTTGATAGCAGAGATTTTCATTTCCTTATGGTGCTGCTTGCTAATTGACTCCATTCTGAGGATAGAACATCTGATTTTCTTTGAATTTCTTTCTAATCTATCCTTCTCCGATTGAGCTTCTATTATTGGGTGTAAGCGCCTACAATCTAAATTCATTATTTTCAGAAAATTTATCTGCCATATAAGAAGCTGAAGATGCAGCAGTAGCTGTCTTACTGCCAAGAGTTTATTGCAATTATAAATACTTGGAATTTTCTTCAGGTTTGGTGGTCAACGCAGAGGGCTAGTAATTCTTTATTTCCTCCAAAGGAAGTTTCTCAGATGTTCCAAAGAGTTTCTCCTTATAGTTTTGAAATGCAATCATAACAACAGTAACGTTATCGAGAGACCTTTTATTCAAAGATTCTCGTAAGATACTTTCCACACCGAGGCTGCATTATTTATGCACGTTCTCCTATAATTATTCTGGTTTAGCACTGGTACTCCAGACACTTTGAATCACTTCTTTGCTACTCATTTTGTCATACACACCATCACCTATAAGAATTCAAAGATAAATAAATTGATGCTAAGATGGGTTATTGATTTAATGCTTACTTGCAAGGACGATGAAATCATGATCATCAGTGATTTTGAATGATTTAATCTCCGGATCTGATATCACGACATTTGGATTACCACCAAGTTTCTCGATTTTAGCTTCAATATCACCAAATGTACGTGAAACCTGATGAGAAAATGGTAAGTTATTAAAAATATTTTTTAAAATAAGAGTTAATTAATACTGAAAGTCTGCCTGGAAAGACTCGAAGGGGTCCCACAACTAATTAAGTCTGTGCTTTTTGATCTCCAGCACCTGGTTTTACTTGCGTTGCATGAGTTCTAATAGAAAAAATGACAAGAATTATGGAAATTGTTAAAATAATTTTGTATTTAACTTACTGGTATATTTTCCCTCCTCCATTAATGATTCTCTTTTGTTCGAGTTCATCACCTGGCTTGTGATCTCTTGATAAAGTATAAACCTTCTACCCTGAATCACCTGAAAGAACTGCTCTGGAATCTCCTACATTTGCTACATAACAAGTATCTCCTACAATCAAGACTGTAATTGCGCAAGAGCCACTACGATCAATATGATCTTCAGAAGCTTAAGCTAATTCCTAAAAAGCTTTTTCAGCTGCTAAAAATCCGTTTCTAAGGGCTTCCTTAGGATTCCATGGGAAAGCAGTCTCTTTAATTACCTTTTTGAATTACAAGTTAAATTAATTTAAATTGTAAAAATTAGGAAACTGTTTATTTAAAATGAAAAATCAATTTTTTACAAATTAATGCAGATTATCTCGAAGGAAGTCTGCACAATTAACACCACCATGTCCGTCATACACTCCGAAAAAGGAGCATTTAGGCCACTGCTCATTCGCTCTTGAAGCCGGCTTCATAATGTTCAGAATTATTGACACTCTGTCTTCATTGTAATTCCTGACAAGTCCTTAGTTTGTATTCGCTGCATACTACAAGAAAAAAAGGGGGAAAATACTAACGTTAAGAATGGAAAAACAAAGGAAAAAACATTGTTGAATTAAATAAAATATTTTCTTTACTGCTTTGACAATTCCGTTCCGTTTGAAAGAACACTTCGTTGGTTCATGATTTGGAAGAGGATCTGATTTGCTGATAACTGTAGAATTGTCTTCCATCATATGCTGTGGTCTCTTTTGATTCACTGAGCTCTTTGTCTGATTAGAACCACTTGATTTCTGCTGCTGTTACTGCTAAATTTATTGCAGTTTTTCTCCTTCTTGATCTTCATTTTTATGTAGTTTTTACATGCTTTTTACTTATTAAAATATATCTTAGCTAGAAGTACTCTTTGAAACTCTTTGAAATTCCTCTCCTAGTCTTGGATTCTGATTGCCGTTGACCTAAGAGTTATTATTATCTCCTGAATATGATTATCCAACTGATTTCTTATTGAAATTTTAAAAATGTTAGTTTCTTTGAACCAATTAAGGTGAATCATCTCGAATTGGATACTAGTCTGCCTAGGATATTTTTAGCTGCTAAGAAGAAGAAGATGAATGGACCTAAGCTGACTGTGGTTTTAAGGTATGCTATGTGTTGTTATTCATATTGTTACTTGCATTTCCATATGTATGGGTGTTATTGTTGACAGAAGTTGGCTAATTCTGAAGAGAAAGAAGTGATTGCTAGAAATCTAGAAGTGGATTGCTTTTGACATTTACTGATGACGATGATGATGAGGCAGCCTTAGTTGTCATGGATCCTGATTGAAATGGATACTTGTGAGGTATTGTTTGAGAATTGGTAGCTGAAAAAGGTGCAATATTTTTAGAAAGAGGTAATTAAGTTGAAGAACTTTCAGTGTCAATTTGGAGTCGATTATTTTGAGCTGCTCCAAGAGGGTATTACTGTTGTGACTGCGCCTATGAGAAACTAGTTGAAACTCTCTGGGCCTAATAAAGACCCTTGGAGATACTAATACTATTTAAGTTATTGATAGAATTATTGGCTTTGATGGTGTTTGTGGTATCACCATGATCTAGATCTTTGTTTTCTGCTGTCTGAATGGGTTTGTTAACAAAGTAGCCAATGCCGTGGTTGTATCTATTCTGATTTTAATTTTAATTAACTTGATTGTTCGTTGTAGTATTCTACCCGCTTTGATTGCTAGATCTGTTCGAGAATGCATTGCTGTAATTATTATTGCCATTTGAGGAATTCAGCTGATGATTAAGATTATTTGAGCTATTTTAATCGTTATTGTTAGAGTAGTTAAAGTGATTTTTGTTTTTGTTGTTAAAATTGGCAGATGGAATTCTATTATTACTATTCTCACGCTTATCTCTTGGTGAAAGTTGATTTGCATGAGTAGTGCCGTTGTTGTTGTTGTTGCCAGCATGATTTGAATAATTGTTCGAACCAATGTTTGAATTTACGCTTGCTTGTGGATTATGATTGTTCTGAGTTACGGAATTACTTGACTAAGGAACTCGATGGCTCGCCAGGAATGTCGAAGACTAAGAAGATGACACTGGCCTTTAGCTCAGTATCGAAGAAGAGTATTGCTCTGACTTGCTGGTTGGGTTTACTAGCGATTTCCTGATGCTTCCACCGTTCACGTAATGGTTACTTGAGAGCATAACGTTTTACAGCTAAGCATGAGCAGAAGGTGATTGGCTGCTCATTGGGTATGCGGCATTGCGAGTCGATTCTGAGGAGATTAGCTAGAACGATTCCTGTTTGGACTGCATGCGTGACGGCTATAGCTAAACTTAGGATACCCGCTGAGAATTATCCTAAGCCTAAGGGAATTCAAAAGATCGTCTGAAATGCTGAGACATTGGAGATGATTCTTGTTTTGGTGTGTAATATGGAGGGGGGAGGGTTGTACCTAAAGCGTAAAGTGACCACAAATTAAGTTGTAGCGTTTCCCTTCTCTTGATTTGATAAATTCAAAAATTTATTTATCTTTGATCTTTGCAACTGATAAAACACAAATTTCAAAATTGTTAACTGATAAATTTCTAAATTTACTTTTGACTTTATTTTTCTTTGGGGCAAGAGTTTGAAAAAATAATTGGGCTTTAGGTGATAGTGAGTGATAGCAAAGACTTCCAAAAGAAAGATATTGATTTTTATGATAAAATCGTTGCTAGTCAGATGAAAGAATTTTTTGCTTTTTGGAGGATAATTCACTAATTATTTAAAAAATATTCTTGAGCTATTGTCTTTAAGGGCTGAAAGGAATAAGATGAATACGGATATTAAATCTTATGAGAAAAAAATTTTTTTTTGTTAGGGAATTTCCTTTTACTTTATCTTAGGAATTTAATTGACAGAAGAACATAAAAAGTCAAAATAAAATGCAGTTTTGAAACTTCTTAGATCCTAATTGTATTATTGCCATGCAAAAAGAAACAATCTGAGTTTATTCAATCGTTATGGAGCATAACTTAACCTCATCATATGTTAGAATTATGTGAAAATGAGTTGGTCTCTAGCTACTTTTGTGTTATTGAAATTTAAATAGAGATAGAGAAGATTGTAAAAATAAGAAAGAAAATAGAAGGAAACAAGGATAGTTTTCTTAGTTAAATTGAGGGAATCTAAAAAAGTAATATTTATGGATTTGTCAAAGTTGTTGTCTATGATGGAAATGATCTTTATTTTTTTATGTCATTTTTGTTCTTTGAAAATATTCTCAAAAAAATTTCAATTGATTTGGTCAAAATGAACTGCAATTTTTGCTTTAAGTGTAGTTAATCTGATGGGGAGGTAAAAGAATTTGTAGATTAGCCCCTGGAAGGAATTTAGAAAAATATTATTATTGTCTGCTGACTGCATGAGGAACTCACTGATTTGTTCAAACAAAGAGGATGCAAAAAACAAGGACTCTTTACACTAATTAATATCATCAAAAACAAAGTAAAAAATGATAAAAAGAAAATGCAAGAACTTTAATCTGAAAAATAGAAAAGATTTAAAATGTTAAAGAAAATTGTAAAAGATGTTAGTTTAAGTAATCAAAGATAACTAAGGGGAACTATGTTCTTAAGAAAAATGAAGTACTCTATGAAAAATACGTTATCATTGGCTTGAAAGAAAACAAAGAAGCTATTAATGGGCAAGAAGCAAATGAAAAATGAGTTACAGATAAGTTCTTTTTGATAGCTTATATTAATTAGTTGATTTTTTGGTCGCAAGTTTATAAACCAAGGTAAACGGAGGGCGAGACGGAAGAGGAAATTAGCTGATTTATTAGATTAAAAGGTTCAGAAAGTGCGTGTGTGCGTGTGGGGAAAAAAAAAGAATCCCAACATCAGAGAGATTTTTTAATCAGAAAGACTAAAGGAAACAAAGGAAGAAGAATAAGTAGATACTACAATAAGCTTGTAGTTTTTGATAGTAATGGATAGGAACGATGGTGATGATCTTATACATGGAATATCAGACTAGGACTTTCTAATCAGTCTGCTGAATAGCGAACAAAAGAAGTACCAAAAACCAAAACCCATATCAATTTAAACTATTTTGTGTTTTTGTACAAGATATGTTTTTATATGAATTTTGTTGATTTTGCTTTTGGGGAAAAAAAGTGGATTGGCAGGATAGAATCCCATGATGAGTGGGTACTCCAATCAGAATCTCTTTTAGCTTGGGGAGGTTGGTTATTCTGGAGCAGCTGCTGCAGCCGCTGCAGGATTAGGTGGAGGAAGCTCATATG
>Ga0302285_10002311_pt1 | contig 10669 bp, 8 predicted proteins | sample III_Fen_E2_2_FD_200455 | JGI IMG/M metagenome (GOLD analysis project Ga0302285, IMG submission 200455) | Peat permafrost microbial communities from Stordalen Mire near Abisko, Sweden - III_Fen_E2_2 | ecosystem: Environmental > Terrestrial > Soil > Wetlands > Permafrost | place: Sweden: Abisko...
ATGGGAACAGATATGAAGGAGAGTGGAAAGATGACCAAAAGCATGGTCAAGGTAAATAAATTGATTTGTTGAATGATTCATTGGTTCTAAAATTGTTTAATGCTTCTTTAGGCAATATATTCTGGAATAATGGGAACAGATATGAAGGAGAGTGGAAAGAAGACAAGATGTATGGTCAAGGTAAATAAATTGATTTGTTGAATGATTCATTGGTTCTAAAATTGTTTAATGCTTCTTTAGGCAATATATTCTTGAATAATGGGAACAGATATGAAGGAGAGTGGAAAGATGACAAGATGCATGGTCAAGGTAAATAAATTGATTTGTTGAATGATTCATTGGTTCTAAAATTGTTTAATGCTTCTTTAGGCAAGTACATATCGAATGCGGGGAACATATATGAAGGAGAGTGGAAAGATGACAAAAAGCATGGTCAAGGTAAATAAATTGATTTGTTGAATGATTCATTGGTTATAAAATTGTTTAATGCTTCTTTAGGCAAGTTCATGTGGAATAATGGCGACAGATATGAAGGAGAGTGGAAAGATAACAAAAAGCATGGTCAAGGTAAATAAATTGATTTGTTGAACGATTCATTGGTTATAAAATTGTTTAATGCTTCTTTAGGCAAGCTATTCTGGAATAATGGGAACAGATATGAAGGAGAGTGGAAAGATGACCAAAAGCATGGTCAAGGTAAATAAATTGATTTGTTGAACGATTTATTGGTTATAAAATTGTTTAATGCTTCTTTAGGCAAGTACATATCGAATGATGAGAACAGATATGAAGGAGAGTGGAAAGATGACAAGATGCATGGTCAAGGTAAATAAATTGATTTGTTGAACGATTCATTGGTTTTAAAATTGTTTAATGCTTCTTTAGGCAAGTACATATGGAATAATGGAAACATTTATGAAGGAGAGTGGAAAGATGGCAAAGCGCATGGTCAAGTTAAATAAAATGATTTATTGAATGATTCATTGATTCTAAAATTGTTAATGCTTCTTTAGGCAAGAAATTCTCAATGAAGTTAATTGAAGAAGGAATAAAACAAAAGGAGTACTTATTGATAATTTCTGAAAAACAGTTTCTGTTTTTCTCATTATTTTTAGTAAGATTTGTTGTCTTAACCGAATGCATTTGTCCCAATTTTCAATTTGTTGAATTGAAACATCAAAATAAAAAAGAGTTTCAGTAGCTTTCTGTCATGAAAAAAATCCTCCATTTTCATTGAGAGTCATTAATCAATCTTACTTAATAATCCTTTCCATAGGAAAAAATCTTCAAGTTATCCAGTAAAGTCAGTAAAAGATTTAAAGGTCATTTTTTTTATAAAGTAGTTTGAGACTATGATACTATTTTGATCCAGAACTTTACTTGGAGGTGTCTATCGATGAAATATATAGCAAGTGTTTTTTTATCTCTATTTGATTTAGTTTCTTTTGTTCCTTATTGGTGATGATCTTTGTTCTCATAGAAAGTTAGGCTGATAAGCAATTCAGTAATAGACCCTTAAAATTTCTATCTAATATTTCAGTTAAAAGACTAGTTTAAATTATTTTGAAAGTTAGTTGTCTTCTTTCTTCATGATTTTCTTTCTTCTCTCATCACAATAGCCAGCTACAGCTTTAAGAATGAAGATACTAAATGTTTAAATTATTAAGTTAACTCCTTAATTGGTGCCATTTGATGATTGTTAATTGATGAATATTATATTTCTTTTTAAAAAATAATTCAATTAACAAAGCAAAAGAGGCATTATGATAATTTTTAATTACTAAATTTTTGATTCAGACATCCATTTCACTAACTGTAACTTGATTGCCAAGAATTTATTTATTAAAAAAAAAAATTCTAGAATGTTTTTATTAGACATTCTATCTCAAAAATTTTGTTATTTTTCCTTAAAATCTATTTCAAAAAGCAAAAACATCCTTTTTAAGAATCTATTTTAGCTGAAAATCCACAAATTAATTTTACTTGGCAGATAACACGCCAATACTCAAGTTAATCTTTTTAATTTCACAAGTTGTGGGGGATGTTTAAAAGAAACACAGTGAAGGATTACCTATTTCAAATATGTAATTGAGAATTGAAAAAAAATCATAAAAAAAGGAAAGAATTAAAAATAATATCTAACTAGAATACCATTTGAGATTGAATGTTTCATAAAAATCACATGAAAACTTCAAAATTCTAAGAATCTATTGTTGAAAAGATTTCAATAAACACATAAAATCAATAATGGCTGATGAAGAAACTACAAGAAACTCCTAATTAATTAATAGATTCGATTGATTTAAATAAAAATAAGAATCAGATTGATGATAATGGTGCAAAGTATTTAGGAGAAGGAATTGCAAAGTGTGTTACTCTCACTTCTTTAAATCTATATCTCAACGTTAATAGCATTGGTGATAATGGTGCAAGGTATTTACTAGAAGGAATTGCAAAGTGTGTTACTCTCACTTCTTTAAATCTACATCTCAACGGTCATAGCATTGGCGAGAATGGTGCAAAGTATTTAGGAGAAGGAATTGCAAAGTGTGTTGCTCTCACTTCTTTAAATCTAAATCTCAGGGGTAATAGCATTGGTGAGAATGGTGCAAAGTATTTAGGAGAAGGAATTGCAAAGTGTGTTGCTCTCACTTCTTTAGATCAAAATCTCAACGGTAATCGCATTGGTGAGAATGGTGCAAAGTATTTAGGAGAAGGAATTGCAAAGTGTGTTACTCTCACTTCTTTGAGTCTATATCTCCTCGGTAATAGCATTGGTGAGAATGGTGCAAGGTATCTAGGAGAAGGAATTGCAAAGTGTGTTACTCTCACTTCTTTAAGTCTATATCTCAACCGTAATAGCATTGGTGATAATGGTGCAAAGTATTTAGGAGAAGAAATTGCAAAGTGTGTTACTCTCACTTCTTTAAGTCTAGAACTCAACGGTAATAGCATTGGTGAGAATGGTGTTAATTATTTAGGAGAAGGAATTGCAAAGTGTGCTACTCTCACTTCTTTAAGTCTATATCTCATCGGTAATAGCATTGGTGAGAATGGTGTTAAGTATTTAAGAGAAGGAATTGCAAAGTGTGTTACTCTCATTTCTTTAAATCTAGATCTCAGGGTTAATAGCATTGGTGAGAATGGTGCAAAGTATTTAGGAGAAGAAATTGCAAAGTGTGTTACTCTCACTTCTTTAAATCTAAATCTTGGGCATAATAGTATTGGTGATAATGGTGCAAGGTATTTTGGAGAAGGAATTGCAAAGTGTGTTACTCTCACTTCTTTAAATCTAATACTCAACGGTAATACTATTAGTGAGAAGTGTAAGAGAATATTAAAATAATTTGTTATCAAAGCAAAAAGATTGATTTCATATTCCATTGGTTTGAATTGACAATAAATAGTATTGAGAAAATTAAACAAGGATTTTCCAAGTGTTTAACTCACTTCTCTAAAAATAAATTAAAGCAAAAGAGGCATGCTGATAATTTTTAATTACTAAAGTTTTGATTCAGACATCCATTTCACTAACTGTAACTTGATTGCCACGAATTTATTTATTAAAAATAAAAAAATTCTAGAATGTTTTTATTAGACATTCTATCTCAAAAATTTTGTTATTTTTCCTTGAAATCTATTTCAAAAAGCAAAAACATCCTTTTTAAGAATCTATTTTAGCTGAAAATCCACAAATTATTTTTACTTGGCAGACAACACGCCAATACTCAAGTTAATCTTTTTAATTTCATAAGTTGTGGGGGATGTTTAAAAGAAACACAATGAAGGATTACCTATTTCAAATATGTAATTGAGAATTGAAAAAAAATCATAAAAATAGGAAAGAATTAAAAATAATATTTAACTAAAATACCATTTGAGATTGAATGTTTCATAAAAATCACATGGAAACTTCAAAATTCTAAGAATCTATTGTTGAAAGGATTTCAATAAACACATAAAATCAATAATGGCTGATGAAGAAACTACAAGAAACTCCTAATTAATTAATAGATTCGATTCATTTAAATAAAAATAGGAATCAGATTGATGATAATGGTGCAAAGTATTTAGGAGAAAGAATTGCAAAGTGTGTTACTCTCACTTCTTTAAATCTATATCTCAACGTTAATAGCATTGGTGATAATGGTGCAAGGTATTTAGTAGAAGGAATTGCAAAGTGTGTTACTCTCACTTCTTTAAATCTACATCTCAACGGTCACAGCATTGGCGAGAATGGTGCAAAGTATTTAGGAGAAGGAATTGCAAAGTGTGTTACTCTCACTTCTTTAAATCTAAATCTCAGGGGTAACAGCATTGGTGAGAATGGTGCAAAGTATTTAGGAGAAGGAATTGCAAAGTGTGTTACTCTCACTTCTTTAGATCAAAATCTCAACGGTAATAGCATTGGTGAGAATGGTGTAAAGTATTTAGGAGAAGAAATTGCAAAGTGTGTTACTCTCACTTCTTTAAGTCTTTCTCTCCTCGGTAATAGAATTGGTGATAATGGTGCAAGGTATTTAGGAGAAGGAATTGCAAAGTGTGTTACTCTCACTTCTTTAAGTCTATATCTCAACCGAGATATCATTGGCGAGAATGGTGCAAAGTATTTAGGAGAAGAAATTGCAAAGTGTGTTACTCTCACTTCTTTAAATCTAAATCTCAGGGGTACAAGCATTGGTGAAAATGGTGCAAAGTATTTAGGAGAAGGAATTGAAAAGTGTGTTACTCTCACTTCTTTAAATCTTGATCTCAGCAGTAATAGCTATAGTGAGAATGGTGCAAAGTATTTAGGAGAAGGAATTGCAAAGTGTGTTACTCTCACTTCTTTAAGTCTATATCTCAACTGTAATATCATTGATGATAATGGTGCAAGGTGTTTAGGAGAAGGAATTGCAAAGTGTGTTACTCTCACTTCTTTAAGTCTAGAACTCAACGGTAATAGCATTGGTGAGAATGGTGTTAATTATTTAGGAGAAGGAATTGCAAAGTGTGCTACTCTCACTTCTTTAAATCTAGATCTCAACTGTAATAGCATTGGTGATAATGGTGCAAAGTATTTAGGAGAAGGAATTGCAAAGTGTGTTACTCTCACTTCTTTAAATCTATATCTCTACGTTAATAGCATTGGTGATAATGGTGCAAGGTATCTAGGAGAAGGAATTGCAAAGTGTGTTACTCTCACTTCTTTAAATCTATATCTCAACCGTAATAGCATTGGTGATAATGGTGCAAAGTATTTAGGAGAAGAAATTGCAAAGTGTGTTACTCTCACTTCTTTAGATCAAAATCTCAACGGTAATAGCATTGGTGAGAATGGTGTAAAGTATTTAGGAGAAGAAATTGCAAAGTGTGCTACTCTCACTTCTTTAAATCTAGAACTCAACTGTAATAGCATTGGTGATAATGGTGCAAGGTATTTAGGAGAAGGAATTGCAAAGTGTGTTACTCTCACTTCTTTAAATCTAGATCTCAGCAGGACTATCATTGGTGATAATGGTGCAAAGTATTTAGGAGAAGGAATTTCAAAGTGTGTTACTCTCACTTCTTTAAATCTAAATCTTGAGGATAATAGTATTGGTGATAATGGTGCAAAGTATTTAGGAGAAGGAATTGCAAAGTGTGTTACTCTCACTTCTTTAAATCTAATACTCAACGGTAATACTATTGGTGAGAAGTGTAATAGAATATTAAAATAATTAGTTATCAAAGCAAAAAGATTGATTTCATATTCCATTGTTTTGAATTGACAATAAATAGTATTGAGAAAATTAAACAAGGATTTTCCAGGTGTTTAACTCACTTCTCTAAAAATAAATTAAATTAGATTTTATCTTTTGCATTATAATTAATTGTTTCTTTTACATATTTATTCATAATTGATGAGATATGCGTAAAGGAGTCATTTTTTTGACAAAAAAAAAAATTTTCTTAATTGATGAAATAAATCAAGTCAATAAACTAAAGGAGACTTTTCATTTTTCCAATTGATATTTAATTCCAACAATGTAATATTCTTTAATGATGATTTAAGTAGACTGTCATCAACGAATCCCATCACTAGCTTTGTTATAGAAACAATACTTTCCTCCATATTAATCTGCTAATCCTGTAGAATACTTGCAAAAAATGTATCTTTTTGTGTTAATAAATTCGCGAACAAGCAAGCATACAAAACACTCCTAACAATTTAAATCCATAAGATAATATCTGCTCTTTTTTTATTAGTTTCTCCTCGAAGACTCAACCAGAGATCTTGAGTTTTTCTCTATCGGCAAGCCCTGTTAGTTGATTTTCAGGTGCTTGAGGATCAGCAAGAACTTAGAAAAGAAGTGGTGATCCAATCTTCCTGTGGGTGAAGAGATCCAAAGCTACACTTGCCTTGTAGGTAGAGAGTCTGAGACGATGCTTGATGATGACATTCTCCACAATATTGTAGAATTCCGGTGATCCTCTATTGGCAGTCGCAAAAGCATGGGCGAGATCAATAAGATCATTTAGAGGAATGTATCTGATGAGCTTTTCCTTTAAGAGTTTCTCTTCAATGAGCGCCCAAAGTCCATCATCTTAGACGTTCATTCTTCCAAGATAAGTACCGATTTCACCTAGAGATTTATTGCATTCCCTATCGAAGTTCTTGATGTACTGTTTCAAAATCGGTGAAACAACATTGTAGAAATGACTGTCAATTGCGATTTCATGGTTCCATAATTGGAAAAGCGCAAAGGAAAGCTAGTAATCTGTGAGAATCTAAAGGTTATCCTTGAGCACTTCACCGAGCATCTTGCAAGAATAAACTTATTGAATCGCTTGAGAAAGCTCGACATATTCCTTTCGCTCTAACTCCCATGGCTACAAGTATTTCTTGTTAGCAGGTGTGTAATCCCTGACTCCCGTAGCGGAAGTGCTGAAATTGAATGCTCGTAAGCATTACCAAGTTTACTACTTCATGGAAGCTCTCATGGCGACACTAGCTAATACCTTTCTGAGCATCATTTTCTTCTGCTTTGTCTTTTTATCCTGTTTGTTTTTTTACTTGCAAATAATATATTTCTCCACAAATTTATTATCAAATATATTTTGCACTTATCAACCACCCTCAACCCCTCAATTCTCTTAGAAATACAATAATCAATCCCATTCATATTTTTTATTTCCGTTCAATTTAACCTTGAAGCATGATATGTGCATCTGCGTTTCCATACTCTGGAACACACCAAACAAACACATACACTCTGAAAAGGTTGCAAGCTAGAAATTTAAATGAGTGATATTTCAACAATTTGAATAAGACATCACAAGATTGCTTTTCACTGTCACTTCAGGGTAGTTCATTTAATCGGGTACTGTGAAGTCTACAGTTGACGCTACTTGAAAACTTCCATCATGAATCTGTAATCGATGATTCCGTTTTTCTCAGCGAATTTAATCAAAATCGAGAAGTTCTTCTCTGACAGACGAATGTTCGATTATTCCAAGACAGAGCTAATGATCGCTTTAGCTTTTTCGTAGGTGATATTCTCCACTAATTTATGCTCGTTCTTGAATTTTTCTAGCAGAATCTTGCGATTTCTACCAATAGCCTAAAGTACGACATCAAACTAATGTGAGCACTCCCATCCAAAGAGCTACTTCTCAAAGATCACATAAGCATTCTCGCCAAGATTCTCATTCTTTGTGATCATATCTACAACCTTTGGCGATTGAAGAGATTAAAGAACTCCTTGTGCTGTCTTTCTTTGGAATTATCCTGAGGGGCTGGATAGTGTGTCACCCATCTATGAAAAGTAAAGGTAAAGTTGCCAAAAATAAAATCAAATAGATGCTCGAAAATAGCTATTTTTTACATCTAATCTCCTGAATGTCTCCATCCATTCGTGGATATCTAAGGTGCCATCTTTCTTGATGTCAATGAATTCGAAAATATCCTTTATAATTGAGAGAGATGGTATCTCACTCGACGAAAGCTAGCAAAGCTAAGTGATAAGATTCTTGAATTCATCGAAGGACATTTTCCCAGTTCTGTTTTCGTTGTACTATCTGAAAGCGTCCTTTGGAGAAAGCAAAAACTAATAGATGTCCTTTCTGATCTTCTCCAAGCGCTGTTTCGCTCTGTTTACAAGTCTCACATCGGACTCTCTAACAAATAGGCAAAAGGTCAAAGAAATTAAAGAGTTATGAGGGAAAACAATAAATGTAAGGATTCTTTGCTGTTTAGTATTCTCCAATGTATTTCTTACGTTTGCTTAATCTTATGACAGAATTCTCTCCAATTGATGGTGCCACCTTAGACTGACTCGCAGACATTCAGCACACTATCGATATCATAAGTTGACAGCCCGATGTTCAGCTTCCTCATGACTGCTCTGAATTCAAGGTTTGTTATGAACCCAGTGTTGAATTTATCGAATTCTAGGAACTGCTCTTCTAAGCTTTTATCTGAAGATCTCACCAGTTTCTTCATTTTATCGATGACATTCAACGATGTGTGCTGACTGTCATCATATTTTATTAGCTGGAGAGTTGAATTGAACGGAGATCTAATCGTTGATCCTGCATATGGAGAAACTAGCGGAGTTTTTGAAGAACTTGGGTAGAAAAATTCTTTAAAGTCATTGAAGTTAATTGTGTGTCCGATAGACCCAGCTAAGCGATTCCAGACTTTGATGAGTTCATCTTCTTTGAAGCGACGAGGCTGCTAGGCATTGATTTGAGCAGCGAATTGCTATCATCAACAACAACAAAAAAGAAGAAAATATGTAATATGAACAAGAAGTGAAGTTATTCTTTTCATTTGATGTTTTTTTACATTGTAGTTGATATCTTTATTTCCATTTGAAAATGCTTGGTATGCATCTTTCGAGTTTTTGAACTGTAGTGTTGCGACTTCAGTGATTTCCTTCAAGATCATTTCAGTGGAATCATATCGCTTGAGTTAGCTGACCCAATCGTGTTCAGATAAATATCCCTTTTTGTGTGGATCAAAATCTGAAAAGAGCTACTGGAGTAGTTTCTCAGTAAGATTGAAGCCTTTAAGTACTCTGTTTTCGTCTATCCAGTTCTTAAATTTACTGTAAAGTAATCTATTTTGATGTCCAGAAACAACTTCAAAAGATGTACGGATGTCAGGGAATGATTTCGAGACAAAAAGCCCAATTTAGTGCTTTGCATTTTTCTTCCATTCGAAAATGCTGTCTTTGAGCAGCATCTAAGAAGCAGAGGACAATGGAGTAAAGTTGAATCCATCGGATCTGCGCATATTTGATGATCGGAAAAAAGAAACAGATGATTGAGAATTCTTGAGTGAAGGTGTGGATGATTTGAGAGGAGATTATTATTGGATATCATCTCCAGGTTAGAAATTATGGATTCCCATGGACGCCTGTCTGTTTCGTTATGTTTGAGATTTGGCAGTTGAATTTAGATTATTTTTGGAAAAAGTAATAGCAAACTAAGGATCAAGAACCTTTTAGAAATCACCAATTTAGATTTAGTCTCTTTTGTGCTGATCAATGAGTTTGAAGAGTCTGTCTAATCTAGTCGGTGTAATAGCTTCAGCAGGTATATGGAGGATATCTCGTAAGAACAATAGTAAATCTTTCTTCCCGATATTGCCATCAAAATCTAAGTCTGCAATCTTGAATGCTTCTTCAGTTCGGATGTCTGAAAGGCAAAACAAAAGTACATCAAACAAATAAATTGAAATTGCGTTCAAAATAATATTAAAAATCAATATTTATCATTACTCTATCCTCTATACCACTTTCTAATCTTCTCAAGTGTATCAAGCTGCCAGTCCCAATTATCTTCTTTCACTTCCTAAACAATTAGCAGGGAATCAAAATGGATTTTATTTTAGGTTTTTTTATTAAATAATCTTTTAAATTGCCCTCTCTTTCTCAAACAAACTTAACTATTATTAAGTCTACCTTGAAATTAGCTGCTTTGTTCATGACTTCTAAGAATCTTTAATAGTCGATCATTCCAGTGGTGTGATTATCCATGAAAGCGAAATAGCCCTCTTTTTAATGCTAAGAAAGATGCAGAATCTTATCTAAGTTGCCAACTTCATTGAGAGTGATGAATCCATCCTAATTGGAGTCTAATAAATTGAATGCATCATAATTCGATAACTTTTTATCATTCAGAGCCTTTCTGAATTGAGAATTCAACTCGTCTATTTCAGCATCCCCAAGTCTCTTTGCTGGAAATGGACTAGCATTGAATTTCAATTCTTCTACATCTTCAGGATTTATCTCATCAGATGGAGTAGTAGGTCCTTGTATGTGCGCAGAGAGGAGCAATTTCTCTATGTTGTTCACTTTAGTGGATTCAGCTTGATCATCTCTGTGTTTAAATGAAAAAAATATAAAAATTCTTATTTTTTTGAATAAATCGCTTGTTCAACTAGATGTGAAATGCACTATTGTTTACTCATTTGACACTGATTTAAGCTAAGTTTAGCCGAGTGTGAAGTTTTTATATCTACTAATGAATGTCTCAAGGTCGAATTTATCAATAAAACCATCTTTATCAATATCAATTATGTCAGATAAGGTCTCAATAAGATGAGGTTTTATCTCAGCATTCACATACTATTCAACACAGCCAGCAAAATAAATAAATAATTAAAAAAAGCATAGAATTTAAGTTACTTTGAAAATGAGTC
>Ga0302285_10002315_pt1 | contig 10666 bp, 5 predicted proteins | sample III_Fen_E2_2_FD_200455 | JGI IMG/M metagenome (GOLD analysis project Ga0302285, IMG submission 200455) | Peat permafrost microbial communities from Stordalen Mire near Abisko, Sweden - III_Fen_E2_2 | ecosystem: Environmental > Terrestrial > Soil > Wetlands > Permafrost | place: Sweden: Abisko...
ATCGAATGAGAAAAAAGTACAAGAAGAATACTATGAAGAAAGATAGCAAGAGAAGATTAAATAATCTAAGATTCAATAAGAAGGAACGTATTAAAATGAATAGCTGTATCAAAAACAACAACAACAACAACAACAACAGCAACAACAACAACAGCAACAACAACAACAGCAACAACAACAACAACAACAGCAACAACAACAACAGCAACAACAACAACAACAACAACAACAACAACAACAACAACAACAACAACAACAACAACAACAACACCAACAACAATAACAACAATTGGAACTCCAATAACAGTAGATTTAACAGCATCAATAAGAAGCTCTTTTGAAGCAACAAATGGAAGAAATGTAATCACAACAAACATAATTGATTCTGCATAAAAAGCATGAAATCGAAGAATAAACAAAAAGACACAAGAAACAACAAGAAGAGGAAGACAACATCCGAGCAAAGCTAGCTGCGGAAAGGCAACAACTAGCAAATGAACGCAAAAGAATCGCTGAGATGAATAAATAATAAGAATAAGAATATTTAATGCGAGAAACAAAATAACTGAAACAAACAGAAGAAGCATCTAAGAACTCATAGCTACGAGAGGAGAAAGATCAATAACTTCTTAGGGAAACATTAGCGTAGTAGAAATAATATGAAACACTAGAGAAATAGCAATAAGAGTTAATTACGTAAGAGATTGAATCATAGCAATTACGTGAAGAAGCATAAAAGAAAGATATCGATGAATAAAAATAGCTGATCAATGAATTTTTAAGGAAGCAATAGAATAGTTCCATGCAAGAAAAAAAGGAATTCAAAGAGAGATATGCTGCGTAGTAGACTGAGATGAAAAGGATTTAGGAGTAATAGATGAAATAATAGGAATAGTTTGAGAGATAACTTGCAGAAACAATTAAAGCTCATAAGGAATAATTGATTGCACTGTAAAGGAGCAGTGGGAGTGGTAGTGGATAGTAATAATAGTTAGTTAGTAGCAGTAGTAGTAATTAGAATAACATGTTATTTAGTGAATAATCGTTTATTGACACTGACAGACTTTTGCATGAAAAAGAGAGACTTCTGTAGGAGAAAGAGGATATGTTGAAGTAGTAAGTTGAGCAAAAACTAACATTAGAAAGGGCGAAACAAGAAATAAAAGAGAGAGAATTTTAATTATTGTCGCAATAGCATTTAGCGCTTATTTAGTAGCAGCAGTTGCAACTTGAGCAGCTGAAATAATAGCAAATACAGCAGGAGAAGCAGGCTTAGTCGATATTGGAAGAGAGGAACAATATGGAGGCAGAGTATAATAATCTTAAGAATATTAGATCACAATAATAGACTGCACGCGTAGACTACTAGATTGAGGAAGAATAAGCTGAATCATAATAACAGCAATACCCTCCTTAGAAAAAGAACTAAGAGGTAGTGTAGAACTAGTAGAAATAATAAGCTAGTACTCAAGAGTAATAGCAATTGTTACAAAAAGGACAGGAGCTGTAGTAATAGTCATAGCAGCAGTAAAAGTAGCAATTGCAAGCTCCGTAAAAACAACAGCAGTCCTAATAAGAGAAATAGTCCAATGAGATTGCTAGGTAAGAGCAGCTTATTCAGCAACCAAAAGAGCAACATTACCTACCGAATGATACTGTTAAGAAACCTTAGAGCATATCAGATGTCTAATAGTAGTAATAGTAGTAGAAGGAGTACTAGTATGAATCTTAAGAAGTTCCTTAAGATTTCCATGAGAATGAAGAATAAGAAATATCTGATGAAGGCTAGAAGCATTTAGACTAAAAGGATGATCACAATGACAACGATTAATACTAACAATAATCTAATGATCATGACTCTTAGCCTGAGTAGATCTAAAGCGAAGAAGAAGACGAGAAGCACAACAATCTTGGTGATAATAATAATTACATAAATATCTACAGTTCTGGTGGTAGCAGCTATCAAAATCAAGATGCTCAACGCGGAGAAGAATAGCTTAAAGCATAGCAGCAGCCAAGAGAATATGATCATAATGAAGAAGACGGTGATTACGAAGAGACTTACAGCTAAGAAGTTGAAGAAGATTAAAGGTATTAACAGAAACAAGAACAAGAAATATAATAAAAGTAACAATCTAAACATCAAGATGATTAGAGAAAACGAGAACAAGCCATTCATAAGAATGCTGAATCGAGTAGCAAATAGTAGAATAAACAGGCATCACAAAAAGGAAATCATCCTCAACAATAGCAGCACCAGAAACAATCAACTGTTAAGCAAAGCAATAATAGCACCGCTAATACTCTTTCTGTCTCTAAACCCAATCTCCAAGCTAAATTGTAACAATTCTCACCAATCTATAATATGCTACATTCTCCAAAATCAATATTTTTATTTTTTGTCTTTTTGAATCATATTACAGCTCCCAAAACAAGCAACTCGCCGATTAGCTATCAGATTTAGAATCTGAAATAGCCAGACTACAATAAGAAGAAGATGATAATTCAATCCATGATAATCGCTCTTAATAGTAGTAATTCCAGCGCTAAGGAGCTCATCACAAGAACTCCAATAAACAAGTGATAGCAGAAGAGAACGAAGAAGAATACTATTCCAGTCATTAATAAGAACGACAATAAAAAAGCTCTTCAGCGAAGAATCACTCAGTTAGCAGACAAAACTATGTCATCAAGAACAACAATAACAAAAAAAAGAACAAATAAAATGCAGAATAGACTGCAATCCCTGGATAAAGGCTGTATGATTACGCCATGGATAAGTTACAAAGGAAGTAATCAATCAAACAATATATTGATTTTTAGAAGTGATTTACACTCTAATTTACTGTTATTTCCCCTTTTATCAGAAAGAAGCTAACACAAGAAATCCTCCTCTAGCGATAGCAAGCAGAAATCGATTAATGCACATTCAATCCACAAATCGTCTCTTCGAATCGCAGTCTGTAAAAATCCTCACATCAAGCACCATAATATCTTCTTTAACCCTTTATCCTGTTTATTAATATTCCAGTGAAGATTTCCACTTACGTAACGAGCGTTGGCTGAATAACAAGAAGTAACGCATTGAGTAAATTTCTGGCATTGAGAAAGAGAAAGAAGTAATTGGATGCACATTCAATCCTGCATTCTACTCACCGAATAAATACGCTGCGAATTATCAAGCTGTCAATAATGAACCAGCAGCGGTGTATCAGCGGTAGATGGAATGGAAAACTAAAGTTAATACGTAAATACTCATGCAGAAGGAGGCCAATATGATACTCTTTAAGGAAGTAATTAATTACAGATTCAATAGGAGGATATTGTGTAAATGACTGTTATTTTGTTTGTTATTGATAGATGTCAAATGAGATTCATAACTCAGGGAATATCTATAAGTCTCATTATCCTGGTGGTTCTTCTTACGACGGGTAGATGCAAGGTGGTGCTAGTAACAACAGTGGGTACAGTGCTAGATTAAATAGAATACTGTATCCTGGTTCAAACAGACAGCACTAGCAATTCGATTATTATTATCAATAGGAATAGTAGTAGGAGTAGTATGATGCACAATAGCCATCTGATAACATTAGCAATGAACAATAAGCTAAAGAGGCTATGATGGTAGAATAACACTAACAACAACAACGGTAATAGCAATAATAGTAGGATTTCCCTTTGGAAGCATAATCTAATTAGCGAGAGCAAAAGTAAGAAACTAATGAATAGACATTTGGATAGTAAAACAGTAAGATTAACAGCAATGATGGAGTATTGAATGCATAGGAAGTAGCAGGATAAATTGCTTAGATCATGAGACTCAGTAATTATTGTGATTCAAATGTAAGAATATTAGTTTAGAAAGAAGAATAGATTTTTATATGGGTGTTGTTGTTATTAGTTACTTTACTTATTCTAACATTTTAATCTTTTTAACAGCTTGAGCTTGAAGCGATGCTATCCGGTAATCACAGTCATAGCAATAGCAGAATGAATGGTTAGAATAGATCACCAGGGTAGTAAGCATTACCTCAAAGGAAGTAATAAACTAGTTCGAGATTGTAGCAGTAGCAGAAGAGATAACTCAAAGATCATTAAACATCAGAGGAATAAACTAATGCTGTGTATCTTGTGCATAAATAAGAAGAAGCTAAGAAGGTATTTGATCTATTTGATTGTGTGTGTCTTTACTTGTGGATAATTGTGCAACTAATGGCATTATTTTTTGTGTAATTTTAGCGACAAGATGATTTCGCTAGACTAAGTGAGGATTTCTAATTGAATAAGCCGATTGAGATTACTCGGCATCCGATATTAGCTCAACTCAAGGAATACAATGGAGCTATTGATGATAGAAATATATCAATCGCTAAGAATAGATATGTACTTGCTGCGACCACGCAAAAGTAGTAGGGAGAAAGAGAGGAACAAGATAAGATATAAATTGAAGCAGAGAAAATACAACAGGGAGAATAGTAATAATAATAACACGAAGAAGGGGGAGAGTAAGGAGAACACGAAGAAGAGGAGGATTAGGAGGAATATTAGGATGATGATGAAGATGTTAGATTCATATCATAATAGTAATAGCAATAGCAGTTACCACAACAAAAAGTGATCACACCACATAATCTTAATAATAACAATAATAATTAAATGTTAGATTACACAGCTCCTACATTTGGAGTACTTGCTTAAAGCAATCCAGAGAATGAATAACTATCTATGCAACTAAGTAAGCAGAAGCTTTAATATTAATTTTGAATAGCAATTAATGAATTTGTGTTAACTAAAGGAGAAGAACATGATAGTGATGAAGAGAATCTTGAGCAATGAAGATAAGCACATCTCAAATCAAAAGATTCAATAAAAACATTCAGAAAACATGTATATACAGCATCAATATGCATTCAACAACATTTTTATAAACGAACTAAGTCTTTGTTAGATAAATGTATGTGTGTCGTACATAATTACAAAGATGATCTCTACATTCTTACCCATCCTATCTATCCTTCTCTCTTTTTCTCATATATGTAGATTACAGATATGTTATATTTCCCTGAGCACTGGATCATTTCTGCTAACTGAAACACAATTATGGACTAAATAGACATTCTTAAGATTTCCATTCACGTGCAGATAATCCAGCACATCTACTAAGCAATTCTCATTGCACAGATTACTAGTTAAATTGAACGTATGTATCTTCTATTCACTTTACTACAATCCTTCAAATAGCGATTTCAATCCAAGATTAGTTATCTTATTCTTCACTAATTTAATGCTCTCAATATCGCCTTAATACTTCCCTATTTCCGAGCCAAGTTCAGCACACTCACTGTCATTTATATCTATCCAAAAAAATAATAAAACAACCAAAATACATACAAAATATCATATAATCCCCCACACACACACACTAATTCTTAATTTACCTTCATTGACTAATTCGATGGTATCAACAAACTAATTCGTCTTTAGTCTCTACAGCAGATTCGTTAATTTATCTGATTTTTTCTTATATCCTGCATTACTATTATTCGATATTTTCTTAGGTGTCCTAGGTGGTGTTTTAGCAGTCTTCTCCGCAACCCTCGCAGTTTAACTACCTAACTCCAATCCATTCTATTTAAACAGTCTATTCGATGGCTTCACAAGTTTCAATAGACTATTCTTCTAATTGAACAATGTTGATACCATTGCAAATTATTAACTGTTATCAAATCCAATATCACCTGTTGTTGTGTTAGCTGTAATAGATGCACCTTTTGGCTATTACTAAGTTGAATTAGTGTAATAGTTAGTACTGTAATTGCTAGTCTAGGGGAGGAGATTACTTTAATCTAGTTAACTGACAGCGCTATATTAAATAATATTATTATTATTATTTTTCTTAGGTGTTTTTTATCGTTCATTAGTACTCACATTCAATGACGCATTCGGACTCTTAGTAGTACTGTATGTTTAGATGTAATTTATAGGGTTCTTGACACTCCTGTTAAAACTGTTATTAGTGCTATTACTCGTTCTGTCTGCTGAATCGAATTTAGACGTGGAAGATATAAATTATTTGGAACTTCTGCTTTGATCTTAATAAAAAGTTCTTTTAGGCTCTAAATTAAAGCTATTTTAAACTTTACTTGGATAGTAAACAGATCTACTGTTAGGTGTAAACGATAATCGAGGACTTTCAGTAGAGGGTACACACACTGATCGACTATTTTAAGACTTCGAGATTGTATTGTAATTAGTGTTATCTTTTGAAGTTGAAGATGGTGTGTAAACACCAACAGGGTTATGCTAAAACTACTGTTGTTGTTATTGCTGTTCAATCTACGATTCATTATTATTCTAGTTAATGCTATTAATGTTATTATTCTGCACGAATGAGTTATACAAACTAGAATTCAGATTAAACGGTGTGTGCTTCATAAACTCTGCTTATGTATCGATATTAGCATTCAGCAATTTATCTTTTGTAACACCTAAATTATTCTATGAATTTCTGATTTCTGCGACGATCAGATCAACATTCTCAAGATTTACTTCTCCTTTCCCAACAGCAACCCTTGAGCCTATGAGACCACCTCGCTGTGAGCTACTACTTCGAGAATCAACGCTGTTGTTGTCTAAACGTTATTGCTGTTGTTATTATATCTCCTCGATTTGTTATGTTTTCTAAGTGATTTTAGAGTTAATCACTCGCTGTGATTAAAAATACGCTTCAGATGTTGATTTGAGCTATGACTAATCCGGTAGATTCCCTAGGATTCTCTTGATCTCAAAGGGTGTTAAAGAGAGAAACTACGAGTTATTCAGTATCTCCTTTTAGTTATCTAGCGTCAAGTATTAGATGCTCTTCTTGATGACTTCACTTTCTTCCTCGATGAACATGAGTGACATCGAATTCTAGATATTCCTGATGATCAGCTGTTCTTCAACATTTAGGATAAGATTCTCAAGATATTCCGCAACAAGTTTCACAGGAAATGCCAGGAGATTGTTGTATTCTTGATCGATTTCCTTCCCTGATGTGATGAGTCTCTCAAGATTGAAGAATAAATCATAATTCAACTCACTTTTGCTGCGAAGAAATTCCGTTGCAATCTTTGTATCGTCAACCCTAGAGAAAGAAATAAACAGACAAGCTAAAGATATCAGTAGATAAAATGCTAAGACTGTTAAGCCTAGGTCATTTATGCTGATAACAAGTGTGTTTTTTACATCTAATTGAAGCTGAGTATCTTCTCGAACGTCTCAGTGAAATTGTAATTCTTGAATTTTCTGAATTTCTCTTCAATCTGTCCGAAGAAGACATCGATTTCACCAGCGCTTTTCTGTGCCTGAAGCTCTACTGCTTTTGTGATTTCCTAAACCAAACAAGCAATAAGCATATCATAGTATTGTTGTTGTTCTTTTTACAGCGAATTTCAATCTTGCAGCTTCCTTGAATTGATCCTTCTTCATGTTGATGCGAGAGCAAATCAATTATCTGAAATTATCCTCCATCTTCGAGAAGAACCCTTCTCTTGTCGATTGTATCTTCCCCTTGATGCGCATCATCTCTTCTATCCCTTGCTCACTCTTGAGTTTCACTTATTGCTCCGGTAAGACTTGATGGCCCTTGTGATCTCCGAAAATCGCACAATGAGAGCATATCTTTGGAGAAAAAAACAATAAGATTTTTAATAAAATAATCAATGTATTTATGGTATTCCAAGCTTGAATTCTAATAATTTAATCCCCCTGCATTCAGAGTCAATGTAAATACCTTCATTTAGCAGTCCATGCAAGCGAGCTCTTTGCTCTTGAGATGCTCCTCACAAAGAGTCTACTGAAACATCGGAACAGTCTACCCTGCTTAGGAGATATTCAAGGTGATTTAGTTTAATAATTATTTTTGTTTCTTTTTACAATTCTGTGAATGTCTATGTGTTATGATGTCAGATGTGTTTTTGTCTCCAACCATGATACTGCTGTTGCCGATTTTAGATTATTCTAATCGCAGGAGATAGCTGGGCTAGCTAAGAGTCTCCGCGAGTGTGCTAGGTCGCTGCTGTGGTTTAATCGATGGGGATTCATAGATAGAGGTGGCTTGCTTATGCAGAAACTGCTGTAGAATGTTGGTGATGGAGATATTTTTAGGGAAATCAGCGATGCTCTCACGCTTGCAAAGCACGAGCTATCTAAACAAATCAACGTTAGTTCAAAGGCATGCCAAAGAGCAAATATTTGTCTGTCTGGGAGCAAGAAGGGATGGGGATATCTAGAAAATATTTGAAAATGCATACTGATCGTATGGGCATCTGAAGGTTTGCTGCGATTGAACAATCTAATGGAAGATGCAGTCCTCACAGAATGTATGTCCGCAATCAGGTATGGCTCTGGGCAATCTACTTTCAAGGTCGAATTATTGCGAGCATAGTCTGCATATCAGAGTCCTTTCGTTTTGTTAGCTCATGTGAAGATTCTACTGATTTTCTGTGATTTCTTGAAATTCTTTGACAAAAAATGATTATAATTATCCTTTCTTGGGAGGATCAATCAAGTCCCTTCTCCCATGATCAACCAAACAATCTCTTAAAGATCTGCATAAATATCATGTTTAATCAGTGGAAAGATCAAGGAATAAATAAACTGGATTCGGTTTCTGCTGACTGCAAAAATCTATTATTGTCAGCACATTTTATCATTTCAAATAATTCCAGAAGCCAATTGATGTTTATTTTTTAAGATAGATAGTTGTTTTCTTGAAAAATTATTGAGAAAGCGAAGGAAGTTACAGAGAAGGAGTAGCTGTCAAAGAAATTGAGGAGAAAGGCATGAAAAAAGATAACTAACTGGTTTTGAATGATTGGTGATTGCTTTATGATTAAGAGATATTTGATTAAACGGATGATTTGATCAACCTAGAGATGATTGAGAATCATCAGAAAGAATGATCCAAAATATTGTTTTTAGATAAAAAGAAATAGAACTAAGTAGTTGAATACAATAAGGAGCTTATTTTATTATTTGATTTCATTTTTTGTAATATTTGATTATTTTCACTTTGAAAAACGAAAGCAAAAGAACAAGAGAAAATGGAAAAAGATCCACTGGAAAACGTCCTTTCAGTCAAGTGTCATTTGCATCCTAGCAATCCAAGTGATGTTCTGCATCTAGCTCCTGATGCTGCCAATCACAGGGCCTGTATCAGATGCGTTCTCAAAGGAGATGTCCCAACCTTAGCTGCGCTAGATATTATGAGTCTTTTCTAGATGGCTGGTGATAAGGATAGCATTCTCAGCTTTTACCCTCCTCTAGGCGACCTTACTATTTATTAGCGGCTTGAAAGCATCCAGCAGTACTCAGTTGACAAGATGATCGAGTAAATAGTGCAGTGCATAGGCGATTTGAAGCTCTCTTTTGAAGAAATTCTGGATAAAATTCAGAAGAATTCGATAAGATCAGTGGAAGAGCTTGGACAATAAAGGAGACAAGTGCTTGATCTCTATTCGTCTCTGTGCGAGCCAAGTAAACTGAAGGAGGCCATCATACTAGCATCAGAAACCAAGGAGGAAAGTAGCTTGCATGAGATGATTCTGAAGAAATGCTAGGATTCTGCTATCAATGCGAGTAAATTGCAATCTGTTATCAGCCAATTCGAATCAAACCAATAAAAGTTCACAATGAAATTGGCAAGTGAATCCTCTGAAAGCTTGCCAAACACCATGAAAAACATCTCATTCTTTTCTTCGGAAATTACTCCTTTGATCTATCCGCACTCAATACTCAAAGAATTCTAGTTAGTGCCTAGCAATTTATATGATTCTGCTTCTCGAACAGTGATTTCAAGGAAAGAGAACAATCAACTTGATGCGAAATGCATTCAGGATAGTGAAAATGTGTGTGATTTACACTCTTCTAATGTGCTTGACAATAACACACACTACACCTTTCGTTTTGCTTTTCACCAAGAAGCAACAAATGGTAAACCTGAATTCAACATTGGGTTAATTAATCAAGCAGATAAAGATAATACAAATGGCAATTTCTTTCGATACGAGGAAGACAATCAATACAGCGATATCAATAAGATCATAAAAGGCGTAGCTCTGAACTCAGCCTCCGACGCTACGAACTTGCATAAAGAAGTGGAAATGCGAGTTCATCTCGCAAGTCAAACTGTCAAAATAGCTGATTTCCCCAACTACAACAATGTCGTGGAACTCGCAGACAATACTATGATTAAAGAAGGTTGCTAATATTGTCTTCTTGTAGAGCTCTATTACGTGAACAACCACATAACGCTGACAGAAGTGATTGTTTCTGATAGTTTTGATAGTTCAATGTGAGAAAATGAAGAGCAAGAGCAGTAATGTGTGAAGATCATTTATTTGTTGATGCTGAGACTAGCCATTCACATTCAATTAAAGCTCTATTCATCTCCTTTTTGTGCATGTTTGTGCCTGAATTATCTGTTTTTTGTGAAATTGCCATAATTCCCAAGATGTTTTTCCTTTGGGGTTGCATGATTTTATTTAAGAAAAACACTTTTTTAGTTATTCTTCTTTGTTTATTTATCCTTTTCCTTTCATGAAAAGCTCCAAACAAAGAGTTATGATATGAAATGAAGATAGCTTTTAACAATCCTTCTAGATAAGAACATAGAAACATTTAA
>Ga0302285_10002316_pt1 | contig 10662 bp, 8 predicted proteins | sample III_Fen_E2_2_FD_200455 | JGI IMG/M metagenome (GOLD analysis project Ga0302285, IMG submission 200455) | Peat permafrost microbial communities from Stordalen Mire near Abisko, Sweden - III_Fen_E2_2 | ecosystem: Environmental > Terrestrial > Soil > Wetlands > Permafrost | place: Sweden: Abisko...
ATGAATTAATTTGAATTCTTTTGAAAAAATCACTTTTCCCCAACTTCATAATTTAAATTACAAATCTCTGAGAAAATAACAAACTGAATTCAATTTCATTCTTTTCAATTTCAAAGACAATAGCAAAGGAGATTTCTAAGCAATTTACTAAGTGATTTTGATTATCAAAGCTCTCTTAAAGCTAGAGGATATTTTATTTGTATTTTCATGTTATTTAAGTTTGGTTTTTTTAGATATTCTTTGTATTTATATTTGATTTTAATGTTGTATTGTAGTAGTTTAATATATTTCCATATTTATTGCAGCAATGTTCGATATAAATGTTTGACATAAACATTCTTGTATTTTTTGAAAAAGATTGATCAATTGAAAATTGAAGCAGACATATGTGAGAAAGCATCATATGTCTAAAGGGACTGGTTGACTAAGGCATTTTCAATTTGAGAAATCTTTAAAAGCTTGGTATATGGAGAGTTATACACTCCGGCATTAGTCGGGAATCAAAAATGGTAGGTGATGAAAATGCGTTTAGTTTTTTGTTTTCTGTCTAAAAAGGTTGTTTAATTTAGTTAATTTCCTTTTTGCATTCTTTAACTTATCTCTTTTGAAGGATTTAACTTTTTTCAAAAAATTAATTAGTAAGAATATGAGTCTGTTCCCAATTTCTTTAAATTTTTTTATTAAACATATCAAATAATACACACACAAACACACATAAATCAATTGGTTTTCATCTAATTATTAATCTCAAAACTGTAATTCGATTTGTGACAGCCATTTTTTGCAATTTTACTGAAAATCAACAGCATAGTAATGCATATCTTCAATGTTTTAGCTACCTTCGTTACCTGTCAGGGAAAGTTCTTTGCTGAAATTGAAGCTATTATTGAGTTTACTTGTACTTTAAAAATTCGGTTTGGCAGTGCTTGAGAATGTAGAAGCTCCTGCATTGATAAACTAAGGGATATTTATCATTCCTGAACCTTTCTTTTGAAGAGAATAACTTCCTTCTAATTAATTCTCTTGTTAGTATTTCTCAGGATGACTCTAGTTAGATTTATAATTTATTGCAGACATATCGAGCTTAATATCACAAGGGATATTCTAGTAATTGTGGAGAACTTTCAATGGTTAGTTTGAGGGTTATTAATAAAGTTGGTTGAAACTTTGATTTTTGACACTAGGGTTCTTTGGTTATTTTGATTAATCATATTTTTTATTTTAAATAGAATTTTGTTCAAGGTGATTTTGATGTATTTATGAGTAATTGCCTCTTTAAACAAAATCATTTTCTTTGGAATGTAGTGCTGTTGAAATATTATTATCTTCTGAAAATGATGATCTTCCTGCTCCAGTATCTCCTAAGTTATTTAGTTGAGCTTTTTCATTGGAAAAAGTATCAATGTAAGCTGGATTAAGGTGGAAAGAGAAGAGCTATGAGTTTATCGGTTGATTGTTTTGTTATATGTTAAGAGTAGAGGGCATGCTTGAATTATTGCTTGTGTTATTCATCTAAAGGAAAGGGTTTTGATGTGTTGAGGATTTTCTATTTTAAAATGCTTTTTCTTGCGAGACATTCATCTGATTTTGTGGAATGTATGCCATTGCATTTTGATTCAAAAGGTCTACTAGGCCACTTGATGTATCGTTGTTGCTTTTGCTGTTAATACAATTGATGTTATGGAAGGAAGAATTACGTTCTTATCTTGAATGTTCTTGAACTCTAGAACCAGAACTTGGACATTTTACAGAACTTCCAGCACGCAAGGAAGATGATTTCTTGATTGCTCCTTGGTCAGGAAAAAAAGAATTTTCTTTCAAAAAAGAAATAGAATAGCCATCATGGTTATTGCTGTCTGCTCCTGTTCAAAGATAATTTACACTTGAATTATTATTTTCCAATTAAATACTTTAGTTACCATATTTTATCCTCGAATTGTACCTATTTACTGATGAAGCTCTTATGTAAGTTGCACCCTAAGACATATTTGATGGTTGTGGCTATGAAGTAACCTAAGATATTTGTTAATTTATTTATGAAATCAAACATTGAAAAAATAGCTAACCTTTTGATTTTTATCTGAAATGCGAGTAAAACTTGAGTTGTTATCGAAACCATTCGTCTTTTGTTTTGAGTTGCTTGCTAATATCTGTTTGGAGTTGAATGTTTCAGGGATAATAACATATTATTTGAATAATCAAGAGTTACTTTCTCATTGAATGCAGCTTTCTTTTTAGAATCAGGAGAAATAGAAACAGGCCTCATTTAATGTTTGACTCCTCCTCCTCCAACATAATTATTTGGTGCTATGCGATATTGCTATTTAGTTGCATTAAGATACTCTATTCCAGTTGGCTTGGAAATGTAGCTATGAGCATATCCACTTTATCCTATTTAGAAATTGTCTTAAGAAGGACAAACTTAATATTTTCTTGTTACTCATGGGCGAAATTCGTGATGTGAAATGGCTTCCATTAGAAGTCTGCTATTGAAATCTACTTATCTGCATCAAATATCAGATGAGATTCCTAAAACAATATTATACTTTGCCTTTACTCTTTTCCTTAATTAACTTTATGAGATTTTTTGACAAATCTCTTAAACTTTCTAACAATCTAACCATTCCATCCCTAACGAATAATGATCAAAGAACTTCATTAAGAGAAGCCTTTATTACCCAGTTAAAAGGAGTTGCTTTGTTCTCTCTTAACATCAATTGATGAATATTTACTAAGAATGGTATCGAAAACACAATTTGCTTTTAAATGAAAAATGGGTTTGCATTATTTATTGTTAATACTCAATAATTATCAATTGTTTAGCAAATCAACCTTATCAATTGTTTTTTTATTAAAATAACTATTTTTAATTGAAAGAAAGCATGCTACAGCAGTATTTTCACATGAATCATCGAAAAGAATGAGTATTTTATAGAGTTATTGATTTCATGCAATGTCTAGATTGGGGTACCAAGGGTGCTCTAAATTTTTATAAATAGCTTTGAGTCCTTCAAGTTTTCCTTGTTTCATCTTAATTTTCAGTGCTGTCATGCTGCTCATTACGCAAATCTAATGCAGAGAAAAAAAGAAGTTGAAATAATTATCTATGAATAAAGTTAATTTACTCGAATTAGTTTGGAGGCTTCTGATTTCATACTTGAATGTATGGTATCTTCGTCTTAAGGGATTTTCTGGAAAAGTTACTGAGCTTGAGTGAACATTTCCTTGATAGCTAGAAGTGAATTAGAGAGCTCCTCGTTCTGAATTAGAAAAAGTTAATGGCTTCATTTTTAACTTAAAAGTTATTGTTCTTACGTTGCTGACATCTGGGCAGATTTCGGATACTTTCTCAACGAATTATTCGTAGGAAGAGAATTTGATATAAAATACATTCTCAAAGATCTTGAATCGATTTATGAATCTATTGCGCTTAGTCTCTGCATCGTTAAATTCATTTGCAATTTTAAGCTTTTCAAGAACATAGCAGAGCCTAGCACTCGCTTTGCAGTAGATTTGCATTCCCTTGAAGAAGATCAATTGGTAGAAAGTCTTTTTTTAGAATGGTTTCAGTTTTTTTTTCTATGCATCTACATTCTGTTTTTAATAAAATGCTGGGAGATTTAAGTAAAGAAAAATCAAATCAAATAGCATACCGTGCATCATGGGTTTATCAACTTTGAGCATAAAGAGCTGACAGTTGTTTTCTAAGATATTGTAGATAAATTCAAGTGCGAAGAAAATCTAAGTGTAATCAGCTTGATCAAACAATTCAAGCTGAAATCCAAGATGGAGCTGATTGGACATCAATTTGCATGCAGTATTGTAGCACCATCCAGTTGCAATCTATTGCTCATCTTTCTTTAGAAGATTCTCCTTTTCATACTTATCCTGTTAACAAATCACAAATTAATATCTATTTTTGTAATTTAGTTCAAGAGATGTGCTTACACTAGAGCTGACAAGTATGCTAAGATCTTAATAGAGTCTTGAAAAATCGCGATACTATCTGCATGGGTTGCGGAGATACTTGGCCATGTACTCTTAGATGACTATGCAGCATTAATTACTGTAGTCCTTGTATCCAGGAGTAGAAAAGTGTGCATCTTTCAAACCATAATCTCTGAAAATATTCTGATGTTAAAGAAAGAACAACAAATTAGATAATTTCAACAATAAAACGTTCAAGCTGAAGATACCTTAACCATTTCAGCTAGACTAAATTGCGAAAAGAATTTGCCTTGTGTTGCAAAAATATTAATATCAAGATAACCCTTTGAGAGAATGTTTTTAGGTAAAGCCATAAAGTCTTTAATTCTTTCAATAATCGTTTGAAAATCGCATTCTTTTGAGAGAGAAATTATGAACTCTAGCTAAGTAAAGAAGTTATCTGCCATGGATAATCCTTCAGCTACTGTTGCTTCTACATATGGCCGAGGAGAGATTAGACAGTTGAGTGTTTTATTGAGATCTTTCTAAAAATATTGTGAAACATCAACTAAACCTTAATAAAGTTCTTAAGTCTGCTTGATTTCTTCAAGACATTTCTTGCAGCGGTTGATTTGAGCTTAAATTTGATCTTCAACTGAGGGTGAAAATATCTATTCGCTCATCAAGCTCACTAATTTCAAGAATGCTTTTCTGTATTTGAGTCTAGAGTCAATACCATCGAATTCGTTCATCTTAATGTTCTTCTTTTTACGGGCTTAGGGTTCAAAAGCAACTTTTAATAAACTTAACATTTAAGCTTATTGTTACTGTTTGGATTAGTAGTTCGATCTTGAAGTCCTTCTTCTGCTGCAGTCAAAGCTAGTACTAGTTCCTATTCTTCTTTTTAACAATATTTATTATTTCAAAGTTCTTTTCATTATTCCAACTCTATTTACTTTCAGTCTTTGGGAAACCAAATACAGTGACTATATAGTCATCTTCTCTGAGGTAGGGAGATAGTCGTAGAATATCAAAAATGATGGCTCCACTTAAGAATAAACCATCGATGTATGACTTCACGGCAGGCAAAGTTTCGTACACAGATTTGTCATAGAAATATCTAAACGATTTTTAAACAATAAGTTCAAATTCCTCTCAAAATCTATTGTTTTACATGAATTTGTAGAGTGTTTGTGAGAGTGAATAGCCCTTCAACCACATGAACTCCTAAGCCATCAACTGATCTAGGACAGCCATCGTCTAAAAGCATCAGGAAAAGACTTTTTATCATTTTCATATTTTTGTTCTCTAAAAAAATGTTTCTGAAGAGATCTATTTTACCTCTAAGTTTGAAAGATCTTCAGCTTTTTTTATGAGTTTACTGTCAACTTGGGCTTAAGGATGCTGAACATCTTTATAACCACATTTTAGGTCCATTTTAGGATCACACAATTCTGATGAAGACATCGAATCAAACAAGTTGAACTTTTCTGAATGGAGCATATCACCTACAGTCATCTCTAAGACAATAAGAATATGACCTAAAAAGGATGAGAAATGATTTGAAATACCTTCGCATGCAGAATGAAAGAGAGGAGTGACATCCTCAAACTGAAGGCACTGAGAGAATTCTATTTCAAGTTAATCCATGAATATTTCTTTAACTTTCTTCTCAATAGACCAAAGTTAATTTTTGAGCACAAATTAATTTCCTTATTTTTTCTAAAGAATCTTCAATATCTCTCTCTCTTTATCTTCCTCAGCTTTTGCAATCAAAAATGCATATCTTTTTCTCTTTTAAAAAAGATCCAAAATATTTGTTTAAAAAAAAGATTTACTTCTCTTTTTACTTCTGTTTCTGAGTAATCGTAATTAGACAAAGAATCAACAACTTTATAATTATCTAGCTCTGGACAATGATGATTAAATTGTTCATAAAAGGAAACTTCTGAATATTAAGGAGATAGCATAAATTTTATTATAAATGACAGAGACTTGCAAGAATAAAACTGATTTGTTTTTCTGTGATTTATTTGCGCGTATTAACAAAATCTAAAGTAGAAACAAGAAAGACAAACTCAAGTTAATATTAAAAACTGTAACTTAGAGAACCCATCACTGAAAGATAAGGGTTCTTTGGAGCTAAATATGCAATCTCATAAAGGATCGTAAAGCACAGTAGTGCTCCCACGAATTCAGGGGATTAATGAAATAGATCCCTAAGTGTATCATGACAAACAAAATGAATAAAGTCTCTATTCCATAGGAAACAGGGAAAACTTATTAAATTCAAATAACTTATCAAATACAATCGAAATACCAACTTCAGGACATTACAGGAGCTCAAGCAGTTTTAAGAATGATAAACAGGGAGAAGATGTTTGGAAGCATAAATTCAAGCTTCTTGAGGTGCGAGCAGAGTTGAAGTATGCGAGCAATTCCGCTAAACACACTAAATCTATCATGAAGAGTTTGAGTCCTTCACTCACAACTAAAGCAGCGTTGAAAGATTCAATATCTTCATGGGGAAGGGATTCTTCAGTGTTTAAGACATCAGCTATTTTCTTTAACGATGAAGAAAAGAAAATCCATAATGCACGCGAAAGAGAACGCATTGAAGACGAAAAGCAAGAGAAGGTCATTCTTAAGAAAATGAATGAATCATTTGAGAATCCAATCGAAGATAACTAGCAGAAACCTTGTATTGGAGAGGAAGCCCCTTTGAATTACTTTAAGCATTACAAAAAAATTGACAAAGTGACTCAGTAAAATAAGTTTTTTTAAATTTAAGGTAACACACTTTACTCTTTCTTTTTTGCTTGTCGTTTGGCAGTTTATCTACTTTTACATAATTAAATTTTTTGTTGTTGTTGGATGAATAACCAACCAGACTCAACTTTCACAAGTGTCCTTCAAGCAGCTGAGAAATAAATGGTGATTCCTTGCAAAATAGGACTGATTAAAGAATCAGGAAATGAAGAAGATCTATTCATCAAGTATTTCAATTAGCCATACTTTTAATTAGAAAATTAACTGATTGAATAAAATATTTTTAGAAACATGAAATATGGAGATTCGTATGCTAAGGTGCTCAGTGAAGGGATGAAGAGAGTACCGAACGTTTAGAATTTTTATATGAGCGGTAATAGGATCACCCTTAAAGGAGCAGATGATCTTCTTAAAGCCATCTCCAAGAAGGCACGTGTTTTAGAATTATCAGAAAATCTAATAGGAAGCATCGGATGCCAGCATATTTCTTTGGCACTTTCTGACCGTGAATCAAAGTAACTATTCTCAGAAAGTTTGAGGATGTTACATTATTTGCTTTGTTTTATTTAGGATTGAAATTCTTAACTTAGAAGGAAATAAACTAGGAGACACGGCAATAGCTCTGATCTTGAACGCTTTAGAAAACAATAAAACCTTGTCTGTTCTCAACATTTCTAAGAATTTTCTATCGGATAAAAGTGCAGAAAGACTAGCTTCGATCCTTAAAGATGGTTATAGTCTTAAAGAACTCTATTTGCATTGGAACTAGATCAAAGCTCCTGGAGGGAATGCCTTATTTAAATCTCTGGAAGAAAATGAGACTCTTAGAGTTTTTGATGTTAGTTGTAATTCTCTTGGTTCTGGCGGATCTTGTGAAGAATAAATTTGCAGTTTCCTTACGAAAAACATTGAATTGCGTCATCTAGATTTATCTAGTAATTACTTTAGAAGTGAAAGCTCTCAGAAAATTGCAGAAGCACTCAACAAAAATAAAACTATCTATGGATTTCATTATTCTGGAAACTGTGGATACGTTGATTCTCGTGGGTTTTTAATTATTGACGAAGAGAAAGGCGACGACCTGACAGGAATTCACGTCAAGAAGAGAATTGATGGTAAATCATATTGTCTTTGATTCAGAATAATTATTATTTTATTAGGATGTAAAGCGATTAATGTCAACTTTGCGAGAAATCTTAGAGATGAAGATCTCCAAGATTGCTGCTGGATTTGTGAAGGATGGAGCGAGCATACTTTAACCTGGGAACAAGGTAAGATAAGTACTTTTTTTAATTTCAACTAGTTAAATTATTAATAAAATAACTATTTTCATCAGATAAATCAGGAGAAGGTAATCCTGACCCTTTATTTGTTCACTTTAACTTTGAGAACTATCGTGAAAACTATTTTGGAAAGTCAAGTGGACAAAGCTCTTACTACAAGAGGATGTTTCCTCCTGGCAATTTATTTTATTTTTACACTCTCGATGAAACGTAGAACTACAACCATTAAATCTAAGAGAATATAATTTCGAATCCTGAAGGCTTAAAGATTCCAGATGTCCGCTAATATGATGGGAAGATGCTTGAAGTTGAGTTATAATTTGTTAATAAAATGGATATCAAAAAGAATGATAATGTCCTTGATGAGAATTATCAGCCAACAATATCGATTCTTCCTAGGACTCCAGATCCATCATATCTCCCTGCAAAGAAGAAAAAATAAAGAGTCAAATGGACTTTCCCAATCTCGATTTTTGCAAAATGGAGACCTGATGATGAGGAGATTTATAAAAAATGTTTCGAAGTTGACTGGTAAGAATTATTCAATGATTGTTATGATCTTCTAACTTGCTTTAACTTACAACTAACAGGGAAAACTGCAAAATACCATAGAAGATAAAAAAATAGGAAGACTAAGACCAAGTAAAGGAGTTTTTAAGATCAAAATATAAACACATCAAAGACACATATAAATATTTCGCAAGTTAAGCTCCAATTCAGGACATATGGTGCATTCAAAATGGACCATGGCTTGAACTTATCTCGTTAATGAATATCCTCGATGCTAAAGTCAAAGATGCTGATATTAATCTCAAATGGACAGCCACAATATCAGGAGGAGATAAAGGGAATTAACGAAACCCAGAGAGAGGTAAATATGATTAAGTTTGAAAGTATTTAAAATGATTTACTCAAGGAATAAGTCGACATCAGTTAATGGAAGCACTTGTGAGAATAGCTGAAGAAAAATATATTCTTAAATATGCCAAAACAACTTCTTTCTATGAGGCTGTTAAGATGTTCTGGGAAGAGCATCTCGAGAATCTATTTGTGGAGAAATATAACTAATAGAAATGGAGATCGGAGTTGTATTGGGTTGAGGATGTTGATTATTGTCTCAAAAACTACAAAAAAATAATCGAACACGTCTACAAAAAATTCGCTAAATAGAAAGTCAAACCTGGACAAGTTCCTTTCATGTGTAAGATTGGATTCAGTTTATTTTAACAATAACTGTTTTTAAGGCCTTGATGAGCTCAACAAGATTGTGCAGATAGCCGGATTGATGGAGGATGAGCATTTCGGATCAGGAGTTGTTAATTTTGCATTCAATCTTGCGATGATGACTCAAATAGATGAACTGTAGAGCGATAGAATCTTTTAAATGAGTATTTTAGAGTTTTACGAGGCATTAACTAGGATTGCAGAAGGAGCAGCACTTCCAGTTGGGCCAGGCATGGTCGAAGTAACACTTGATATTGACAATCAATTTAAGAAATGAGGTAATAATTATTATTTTTAGGCTGATTTCGAGTGGACTTGGGAGAAAAGAGTCGCATAGCCACTGGCTTATAAGATAGAAGGGTTGATACTTAAACTGTTCTATACAGTTTGTGATGCCTCATTTAGAGCTGCATATCCTAAAATTGAGAGAAGTTTCTTTGTCAAAGTTGATGATAGTGATGAGTTTGAGTGATAAAATAAGCAAGCAACACTAAGGAATATATTTATCCTTTTCATGTGTTAAGCATTAGAATTAGATATTAAATTGTCTATGTGTGCTTTCTATTTGTGTGAGTTATCTGTAAACGAATTGGCTTATACAATAGATAATCAAATGGGGGGAAAGGAAATGTATTCAAGGTATTTATTATTTATGTGTTTTCTATATTTATCTCCACAAGTGAAGAGGACAGAGCAAAATAAATTACAGAACTTCAAACGAGTGGACAGCAGAAGCAAAAATAGGAGGGAATTTAAAAGGAAGAAGGACTTTTAAGCAATTTATTGCACGTTTAAAATAAAGCATTAATATTCTAATTTGTTTTATGAATAGCTGTGGTATTCAGCATCTCTTTCTCTGCTAACCTTGCGAAATATTGGTACAATTCTTTATTTATTATGTTCAGCCTTAGAAGTCAAGAATGCTAACACTTAAACAACATCTTTGCCTGTCTTAAAGAAACATTTAGCTAATTTAATACTCAAAAAATAATTGAAACTATTACATTCTAATAACCAAAAAACCCGCCAAATAATAAAAGAAAGATATTTCTCCTATGCCCAAAATTACGAATCTTCTTGAGAATCTTCTTTTAAAAATATCAAGTAAGATTGTTTAAGATGTCAATGTAATTACTACTTTAAAGCATAATTTCTTACTTCTCCCTAAACTCTCTTAACTCATTTCAAGATTGGATTTAATTAGTAATCATAACCATTTCTTACTATTTTATTTGATGTGGATTTTCGGAATGACACAGAAAAAAAGATATTCATTGCTCAACATCTTAAATATTAATAAGCAATTTTTTAAAGGATGGTCTTCAATAATCTCTGTAGTTAGTCAGTTTAAATTCAATTAGGTTTTTCACTATTACTTTCATTTTTTCTTTTTAATTGTGTATGGAGAGAATGAAGGGGATTTACAAAATTCACTAAATTTATCAGCAAGGAGGTCAAA
>Ga0302285_10002322_pt1 | contig 10651 bp, 6 predicted proteins | sample III_Fen_E2_2_FD_200455 | JGI IMG/M metagenome (GOLD analysis project Ga0302285, IMG submission 200455) | Peat permafrost microbial communities from Stordalen Mire near Abisko, Sweden - III_Fen_E2_2 | ecosystem: Environmental > Terrestrial > Soil > Wetlands > Permafrost | place: Sweden: Abisko...
GCCTCTAATCTAAACGATTGAATTATCATCTCAGATCCACTTGGGAGAGCTTTGAATTAAAAAATATCAAACAGCGCGAAAAATAAAGAAGAAATTAATGTTATAGCAGTTTATTCTGTTTAGGCGATATTTTCTAAACAAAGAAATCCGAATCATGTTTGGTATTTGTTGCATAGATAGAGTTTGGTTGTTTTGCTCAAGAAAATAATTATTTTTTGTTAAACGAGGGGGTGGATCAGAAAAAATAGAAGTCGCTGAATTTTGAGGGGATAATCGTATGTAAGATAAGAATAATACAAAATAATCATTTAGATAATAGAAGTTAGATTTGAGAAGATACCCATTTACTTTTTGAATTATTTTTGCTGAATAACATAAGCCCTAATGGAAAGATATGCCATGCTTTGACAAAAACAAATATGATGTGGTTTTCTACACTTGTGATCTAAATACTTGCGCTATTAGTTTATTTGGGAAATTATGTGAAAACAAAAAAGAAATATCAATCCAAAATTTTTCTTTCTCACGAAGTTTTAGCATAATCATAAGGAGTTTAATATTTATAATTTTGAGTAATTTACAGACTATCACAAAACCAGGATCATGTTGTTGGTGCATGGCAAATGGTTATTGATTTCATTGACGAAAAAAGAAATACTTGTTTACAATTATTTATTTATTTTTTTTACAAAAATATCTTCTTGAATCCGCGTCATTCTTCTTCCTCTTCTTTAAGTTCTTTGAGATCAAATTATTTCATGAGGCTTGGGAGTCTTCTTGGTATTTGTTTCTTTTTGTTCATAAGTTTCTAGATGAAAGCGTTATTATGCAAGGACTTATTCTATCCTAGTGGCTTTCGCTGCTTTGACACAGCAGTTATGACTTTCTTGTAGTTCAGATGAGGATAATAAATCTTAAATTCTTTCATAAGATCGAAGTCATACATAAATAAATCTCTATTTTCATACTAATCTTCAAGTTCAACTTCAGTTAAAGAATTAATATTAATCTTGTGTTGACTTATTGGCATGCTATTAGAATTACTGTTTTGAGGAAATGGCTGTAAAATAATAGTTGCTTGTTTTCTTGAACTACCACTGTTGTTTTCAGAATTTCTTTAAACTAATCCCACTTTCGGAGTAGAACTAGAAGACTATGGATAACCACCTCCAACTCCTTTCTACCCTACCTAGTGAAATTGCTGCTGTTTATTTAACGATTACGAGAAGGAATCTACACTTGTTGGAGTAAAACCCAAAGGTTGTTTCTTCATCCCTGATGCATTTGAATTCAAACTTTGTCTTGATGGTGTCGAAGGGTTCGATGACTCTGGCTACCCAGACGAAGAAGATCCTGAAATCAACCCCATCTAAGAAGATTAACCAGCTTAAAACACATTATTATTACTTATCTATCCATGCGGCAATTCCTAGCCAGGCGATGAAAGAGAATTCAGCACATGCAAGGCTTACAATGGAGGGAGATCTTCACCTGATATTCCAAGAATCTTCGAGCTTGCTCTCGCAAATAACAATTTCCTAATATCACTCCCTTGGCTGAGTCCATTTTTTATCGACGACAACTATCTGGTTAGTCTCCCAAATTACAGAGGAGATGGTGTCTCTGGGGATGCTCTATCTTCATTAATATTATTGCTATCAGACACAATACTAACTTATTTATGGAATTTTTAAGTAATTCCTTCGTTATTATTCTATGAAAGATGTTGGAATCGATGTAATCCAAATCCCATTCCATTTCCTTAGGATTCTTTATGGATAACTTCATCCTAAGAGAGAGCTGATATAGGAGATGATGATTATTATCTTGTTTAGGTGTTACTGCTAGCTGGACTCTGCACTCTTGGAGTCTCAGATTAATTCGTTTAGCAATCTTAATTTGTAGAGATATTCACCATTAAGTTCTAAATTGGGATTGTAAAATCTTTGGAGATTTCAGAATGTTATTCTTCAGAATGATTCCTAATTAGCTAGGTTTCTCCAGACGACAACGATTGCTTCAAAGTTGTTGCTTAACGAGCTATCTTAGCTTGGTTTAGCATAGCAGTCTATGCTGCATTTGAAAATTATTTTTAGTATTTCTCGTCTGTTTCAATTTTTTTATCAGAAATCGTCTCTTTATTGCATAAATCTTAGATTTTTAAAGATTCTTCAGTAATCCTTGCAAGAGATGTAATAGCTTATTTATCTACAACTACAGCAGCAATGGGTAATTAATCTTCTTAACTATCCTTAGCTTCTTCTTCTGCTGCTTTCGGAGTATTTTAACTTGAATTCTTTTTCTCAAAATTTGACCATTGCTATTTCGAATTTTTCCTTGACAACTGCTACTACGATTCTTGCTCGTTCATTTCGGAGAGTATCTCAGATAAATCTGAATCAGATCCTTCTATCCCAGGAATCTTCCCAATATCTTCAATTCTATTCTCACTACTTTTCTAACTTACTTCATTACAATTCACTGAACTACTTCTTAACTTCTGCTAAATTCCTTGATTCGATAAACTCTTCGTAACTTTCATTTTTTGATCATTCAACCCTCCTGAATCAGCAGTGAGTTGCTTCTTCGGTTAAAACTAACTACTACTTATTTCAAGATGATTACTACTGCTGTTACTTTTATTGAATGTGCTAGCTTTAGCAAGAATCTAAGGTGATTCAAATGTATGTGAATTCTTATTAGACATTCTCATTGAGGACATAGCAGAATCACTGTTATATCCTACTAATTTCAGCAAATCTATCCTCAATTCCGATGCTGTATCAACATAATTCTAATTCATGCTACTACCGCCTATTGAACTAGATGATCCTTCACTCTTCCCTTCAGGTATCTACGACACCGCTGTGTGTATCTAATGTCTTTAAAATTACTACTACTTAGACTATTATTACTACTACTCCGTCTCATCAGGTTGTATCTCCTTTTAGCTACTAGGATTCTACTCACTTGTTATGTTTCTGTTACTTCCAATACTTCTTTCGCTTTTGACAATACTTTTCTCACTTTCTATTTTCCCCTTGCTTCCACTGCTCTTCCTTGATATATTCTTTCCATTCTCCTCTACAACACCATCAAAATCAGCTTTACTTACATTCTCCTATTCTCTATCTTCATCATTATCTCCTTCGTCATCCATAACCTTCCCACCTACAACTATGCTAACTTTCTTTTTCAGCTGAGATTTATTATTATTTCCCAACCCTCCAAATACACTTTTTATCTTGCTTTTCTCATGAGGAGAGCCTTTCGAAAACACAGGTGATGCTTCTTTCTAGATAACTTCACCAGCATTAGCTAATGATTCCAATCGAAAAAGACTTTATTTTGCTGTTGCCGTGTTCTACCTCATATACAAATTATTTGGATTTTTCATAATACTAACTTATCTCTAATATTATTGCTATCGAACAGTGATCTCTGGGATGGACTCATTAAATGAGCTAGCATCACTGAATCTTCTGCTTCTTGATTTATTCTGTAGATTATCACTCATTGACTGTTCCGTCAAGTTATTCGATGTAGCATCACTTTCGATGTTCACGATTTCCCCATCGATAAATTAAAATTACATTTTCTAGTTGAGAAAATAATCTCTGTCATCCATGCGAGCTAATTTACCTCCTGGAATAGCCGTTCCACCAGGATTATTGTTATTATTATTATCACTGTCTTCACTGAGTTCTTCCATTTCACCAGGCTATTCAAATTTCATAGCCAATTACTTTCGGATGTGTTTTAAATCATCTCGAACAAGCTAGTTTAATAAAAATGTGTGGAATTTCACACCTTCACGGATAACTGCTTGTCTCTTTTGTAACACGGGATAGATATGACGGACAGAGATGCGAAATCGATTAAACTAAGGTAAAACTAGACCACATTCTAAAAGAGTGTGATCGAAACTACCACAGGAACTGCATTTAGTGTTCAGCTTTTTGTCTTTGAAATTCACTTCGTCCTTCATCATTGAGTACTTTTCCTAATCTCAAATGGAAGGGAAGGGTTAAGGATTGGAATTAGGGATCAAAATGACATTGAAATATGCTAGTATTTAGAATTTGTTGATTTGGAATTCAATTGGATTTTACATAATCATCTTGGAAATTCTTTAAAATTGATATGAAATCTCCATTTTCAAGATAGACCAAATCAGTTGTGTCTGAGCATTTGACTGCCATTTCTCTTGGCCTACAACCAATGAACCCGAACTGCCCGAACATCTAACCTTTCTAAGGAAGGGCACAAATCAATTAGAAAAGAAGTCAAAAAAAAAAAATCAATCCAAATCAATAAATCATTTATCTATCCCCTTCTATTTTCTCCCTCTTTCTCTCTCAATTTGGTAATTTGTTACTCCAAGCCTTGTGAGTTCTTCTAGCTCTCCTGTTTGTTTCTCAATGAAAAGTGATACTTCTCCACTTTAAATAAAGAATATCTTGCAATCTAGTTATCCTTTCTCGAAGATAATTTCCCCTGGCCCGTACATAACTTCCTTAAATTTCAATGCCAACGCTAAGAGGCTTTCTTAGGAGAAATTAGACGAAAACAGTTAGCAGTTCTTGAGAATATTTCCAAAATATTATGTTTTTATCTCTTCTTGGAGATTCTTAGCTATCTGATTCAAAATTATCTACCCCTTCTAAGGTCCATCTTCGAGTCTAGTACAAGTGTAATCCAAGTACTTTATCACCTGCAGTTACAGCTTCTAATTGATATTCCTCTTCGCCATATAATCAGAAATATTATTCTTTTGTTATTTGAACGCTGCTTCTTTATTGGAAATTTCCTGAAAAATCGATCCAATTGTATTCACAATATAACTAAACACACAAGAACCTAATAGCGCTATGACAGTCACGTAGAACCTTTCCACAGTTGTCTGCGGGGTTATGTCACCATATCCTATGGTAATCATTGAAATAGTCGAGAAATAAAAAGCATTTATGTATTTCACAAGAGCGGATTCATCTAAAAGATTTTATTTTTTCAACCAAGAATTCAATCCAGCTTCTTCCTCTAACCTCGCGATATAATGGAATTGACATCCCCAGAAGTGAGCAAAGAGAATTATCATGAAGAATAGTTTGACGAGAATCCAGGATGTTGGGAATCGATACCAGATTCTGAAGTGATCATTTAGATCTTATGATAATCTCCAGATTTTAGTTGTTCGAAGAAAGAACAATCCGAGTGAAACCAAGTAGTTTGTCCGCTAGAACGATGACAGCAAAGCCAACGAGGTGATTAAATCAACTCCGAAAGGAGACACATGCATGTACTCCTTGAAAATCGCTGATCTATTGTAAATTGCAACACCTTCTTTGTAAGTTCCTGTGTTTAATCGCATGCAAATCTCAATGCACAGAACAATCCCAGCTGCTAACCGAAGATTCTCGTAAGTTTATGTGAATAATGTCTCTCCATTTGCTCCATCAAAGCTGCTTAGTACCATTTCGTAGAATCCAATGCAAATAGTTATTGCTAGGATGAAGACATTGTAGAAAAGCAGCAAAAGTATATGATCAGGGGAGAATACAATTTAGAGATTTGTAATAAGTTGAATCTTTGTCTTGAAGTGCTTAGTGTAGGAATACTATAACAACGATCGAAGTTTACTTAAATCATCTTTATCAATGTGCGCTTTGTCACCGATTATTTTGTAATGGAATTTGTTCATTTTTTCTTTAGCTCGGTAATTTATGGATTTTTTGAGTTCTCTTATGAACTTCAAGATGTATGATATTCTTCCGATGATGCTCCAACTTATGATTGTGGGCTTCTTTTTCCTGATGATGTTCACTAAGTCGAACATTTTCTCACCTTCTTTTAAGGAATTCCTAGGGACATTTGGATTTTTTCCTCGAGGAATTGATAACCGCATTTTTTGTGAAAAACCATTTGTTCCAGATTATTTGAACTGCAGCAAATCCTATCCAGATTGAAGCTCCTAAGGAGAAACACTGCTAGGCACACCGCTGGACAATAATTTATCTTCAGTATCTTTGTTTTTGCAGGAAAATAATAAATTTTCTTCATTTTTTATGAGCAATTTATCGTCTTCTGCGTTGTTGAAATGGATCCCAGAAATATCCTTGCGATTCACCACTTCAAGCGAAGATAGTTGTAAAGCGTTAGCTGTGGAATTAGTTCCAAGAGTTGTAGTATTGGTTTCTTGAATTCCATTTACTTTAACTTCAGGATCAGATTATTCATTTTCTCCATTTGGAGTTTGAATTGGCAGAACTTTGTTTCTTTTGATCGTTCTCATTTAAAATTTGAGTTTGAGAGCAAACTGGAGATCTAATTGACCCTCAAGAGGATATGAAAGAATAGCTAAATATACAGATACTCCTGAATTTCCTTAAATTTTAAATCCAAACAGATCGATACCCTAAGCAAGAACAACTACAAGCACCCCAATAATAGAATCCCTCTAGCTGTTGAATGCAAGAAGAATTTCTATTGTGTAGTATTTCGCTGAAGATAATCAATCAAACCAGAGAAAATATACTATCTGGAATAATTGTTTTTTATAAAACGAACGAAATCTGAAAATCTCTGCATGCAGTAATTGATTGGCCTTCCCAACCTAGGACCAATAATTTACCTTTCAAGAACGGAGCAGTTTTCTTAATAATATCTGAGGGGGATAAAGAACTAAATTAGATTGTTTTCTCCCCTCAAGAACTCTAATTTTAAGGGGGGTCACATCTGTTTAACGTGTCTTTAATTTATTATTTTTTCAAAAAAAATCTTAAGATTTTGCAAAGATTTTAGATAATTAAATATATTTTTTAGAATTAGATTTAAAATAATTAGTTTTTTAGCAGCCATTTTATAAAAAATGCAAGTGAATTCAGCATTTTAAGGTTAGAATTCTATTCTTACACACTTTTGTTATGAAATTCAATGAGAGTTTCTTCTAACCAACAGTCTAAAATTCATGCTTTAATTTCTATTTTTGAAGGCTAGAAATGCCCAAAAAAGATGGAATTTTTGAATTTTCATATGAATTTAAATATAATTATTTCTATTATTTCTTCTAAGAAACCAACTTTTGAGTTCGCTCTTCTTGCTTATGGTTTATTCTTGATCTCTACGAAGTTAAGAGCAAGTTAAGAATGATTGTATGTGTGTGTGGGTTTAAAAATTGAATTTAGACTTATTCGCGGAGAAAATTCAAGGCGCGAAAGCATCATTCTACTCTGTCTGTATCTGCTTGTCTCTCAACTCTAAAGTTTATATAAAAATCATAAAAAGAACAGAGAGAAGAGGGTTGGTTTCTAGTTGTAGGATTCAAAAGCAGGCGACGTTTAGATAAATTTTGAAACTCAGGTTAGGTTTAAGGTATGGAAGTTGAAACACAAAGTCAAAAAGTAGAGGGAGTCTTGGAGCACGATGGTAGTTAAGCTGTAAAGGGTTCAGCTGTTGTAGCTGGAGTTACAGGATAACCAGTGGTAGAGGAGAATTTAGTGGAAACTGCGACATAAGAAGTTTTAGATATTCGTCCGGAAGTTGAATCGTACTGGCAGACGAAGAAAGAAGAGTTTGTAGAAGAAATGAGGAGGTTGTTAGCTGTTGGGATTGAAACTAGCGAAGAAGGAAGAGTATCAGAGTGTGCCCCTGATGTGTTGGAGAAAAAACTCAGTGAAGCAGGAGCTATTTTAGGTGATAATTCAAAAATAGAACAATGGAATGACACTCAAAAGCGCTTAGTCAAGGAGTGCGCGTTATGGCAAGTGGAAGGGAAAAGTGGTAATGAATTCGATTTAATGAAGCTCAGTGGAATTGTAAAGGACTATACTGAGACACATCTGTCAATTGGTGACAAAACTATTGAGTTTTATCGCGACATAATTGCAGAGGGTTGTGAGAAAAAGAACTATGGGATTAAAATTACTAAGGATATTACTGCGGCCCTTCAAAAAAATGCCCCTGCTGGTTCGCTGAGAATGGGACTTCATGAATTATGGGAAGTCAAGGAGATGCAAGTTTTAGCTGCGAATGCAAAACTTGAAGAATTAGATTTTCTACGCAAAAAAAGTCGACATCATTCTGCGTTGCTTAGAAGTCTTGAGAAATTAGTTAAATCAATAGAAAGAGGAAAAGGAGAAGACGATGCATTTGGAAGTTATTAAAAAATTGCATCAAATCCACCAAGTAAGAAAGTTTAACAGAAGATAAATGCATAGTCGAAGAAGCCACCATAGGTAACTGAAGAGAAGATAGAGGAAAATCTCAAGAAAATGAAACTTGATGGAATTGAAGAGAATTCTGAGTTGAAATCGCCTGGAAAGGAGAAACCATTGGTAGAGAAATAGCAAAAGAAAAAATAAAGTAAACGAACTGGATAATCAGCTAAGAAAGGAAATAATGAGAACAAAGAAAAAGAAGAAATGGGTGTTTAAGGTGGATAAGAAGACTCACAGTGTGGTGTGGTAGTTGCAGCTACTGAAGACTCCATTTAGAACCTCAAAAATACACAACCAAACAACGCGGAGGGTTCTAAAAACTCGACTGGATCTACATCTTCTGGTTAAAAGAAAAAAGCATCTAATTCATCAGGGAATGCTGCTCCAGTGTGTTAACCTCCAAGTGGATAAAAGAATCTGTTTTCTTTCTTCAAAAAGCCAGCTGTTACTCCAGCCATTTCGGCTAATTAAGACGAAAATAATGGATAAAGTATAAATTTACCTTTACAATAAATTCCTCTAGAAATAGAACAAAATCAGTAAATAACTCCAGCAGGTGCGTAACCATAAGTGATACCTCCCGCAAAGAGCATCTTCCGCAAGATTGGAGCAGCTGATCCTCGTCCAAGTAACTTGCAGACGACGGAGATAATCAAAGACATTCACAACACAGCCGATGTATTCCAAGCGATTTAATAAGCAAGTTCAAAGCAGTGGAGTCTCATGAAAGATCAAAGAAAGAAAAATACTTCTGTAATTTCTAAATCCAAGGGAGGAAACACCCAAAAAAGAAGAAGGATTCTAGTTGTCATTCACGATTACATCAGATAATACAGGAATGCCGTTTTCGAGTAAAAGAGCAAAGTTATCAATCCCAGAAGACCATTAGCTCGTGATGAAGATCTTATCCAATATGATTTAGATAGTGAAGACGAACTTTAAGAGCTTAACGCTGAGAATATCGAAAATGATGAAGACGAAGCTGACGAAGATGATGCAGATGAAGGTGAATCAGCGGAATAATTCATTGTACCTGATGGGTATCTCTCTGACGAAGGGTTAGATAGTGATAGAGAGGAAGTATATGATTAGAAGAAGTTGACATTTTAGAATTATAATTTCACTGAGAGTGCGAGCAAACAAGGTTTTATATTTTAAGAGAAAGACAAAACACTTGATGTAGTGAATTTCTTATAAAATTACAAGGCTAGAATATTCAATTAAACTGAAGTATTTCCACTTTTGTTGAAGAAGAAAACGGATGAAGCTGAAGCAGATGTTGTTGCTGGGAATGACAATAATATCCATCATATTTGGACAGGTGATAGGTTGAAAGGATTCATTAGACTTGTGCATGGGTAGTTTTTGCCCAAAAAGACACTTCTCGAGTAGATTGGCAAGCTTGAAGTCATGAAAGATGTGTCGAAGAATCGATTAGAGAAAAAGTTCAGAGAGATTGTGCAGAAAGATGAGAAATCTGAATCAGCTGGAGGAAATCTTCGGAGTTGGTTTGTGAATTCCGCTGTGATAGACTCACTTGAATTCGATGAAAACGAAATGAATATTCTCAAAAAGAATCGCCTTGAAGAATTCAAAGCAACTAAAGTCAATAAAAAGGAAGAAAAACAAGCATAATAATAGCAATAATCATTATCACAATAGCCTTAACCTTTATCATAATCTCCTCCGTAGCAAGCTAAAATCACTCCAAATTTGACATAGCCACTTTCTGGAAAAATTACCTCTCCTATTACAAATATTTTCTCAACTGCACCTCCTTTGAAAAAAGATTTCAACATTATGTCAGCTGCTTAGGTCATCAGATCGTCCTCACAAGAAAGAGGAATACAAAAAGACAAAGAAGAGGAACTCAAGGAATAATAGCAGGTCACTAAATCAACTTAGGATGGGAATATTGCTCCAAAAAATGAATAATAATCTTAACTAATTGAGATTGAAGAAGTCAAGATAACTTCTGAAGATTCCAAAGGGATTAATGATATTTTCGCTGATACACCAAGTGAAGAAATAAAGAATGAATAAATTACTCAGGAAAAGTAGCAATAAATAGATCAGAATAATGAGAGTCAACATGTAGAACAACGATAAGCGTAAGTTAGGAAAACTTCTTTAGCTGTGAATGGAGTAAGTGAAAATAGCAACACGAATTCAAAGAGAAGCAGCAGCGGGAAGAAATAAGCTACTTTAATGGATATGTTCAAGAAACATTGAGAACAAAATCAAGGAATAAATCTATTATTTGTCTTTTAGTTAGTTAGTCTGTTGTTGCGTTTTAGGATTATTGTTCTGTTGTTGTTGATTATTATCTATGATTTCATTTAATTTGGCAATTTCATTTGGTTTTCAAAAGTAAGAATATTTGGAATTGTATTAAAAAAGAAGTTAGATTGTATTGAAAATCAATAAGAAAAAGA
>Ga0302285_10002323_pt1 | contig 10651 bp, 8 predicted proteins | sample III_Fen_E2_2_FD_200455 | JGI IMG/M metagenome (GOLD analysis project Ga0302285, IMG submission 200455) | Peat permafrost microbial communities from Stordalen Mire near Abisko, Sweden - III_Fen_E2_2 | ecosystem: Environmental > Terrestrial > Soil > Wetlands > Permafrost | place: Sweden: Abisko...
TTTGTATTCTCTCACTAATTCTTTCTCAGGACTAAACTTCTTGGACAGATGCTGGTTACCACTTCTGAGATTTCCACCGATTGCTGTACCAAAGATTCTTGCGCTAGCTAGTAACACTTTCTAGGTGCCTGTCAATGCAAGAGGATTGAATTTGCTTCTAGCAGAAGGGTTGATTCCCAACTTAAAACAAGGCAACTTAATATAAGGCATTGCTCAGATTTTCTAATTAATTTTTGTATTAAACAATCTAATTCTTTTAACCTGCAGGTCTGTGCCCTTCTTAGAATCTCAAAAAACTATGTTTTTATCAAATCCTTTCTTCCAGAATCCTCCCAGAATTGCAAATTGCTTGGGATCTCCTAAACAAAATAATACCCAGCTATCTTCTAGCAAGGATGGCAAGTAATTCTCTGGATGTAGCTCTTTCTAAACAGCTCTTAAATGCACAGTCTCAAAAAGAAAATCGCACAAATAATATTTCTGCAAAAATACTGACTTCATAAATTAAAAGAGCCATATCCAAAAAGGTCAAAAAAATAAATCAATTATCATAACAATTTTAGGGATTAAGTGAAAAGTTCTGTAAATTACATAATTTGCTGATTCTTTCCCAAGAAAACTTAATTTCGCTTAGGTCGAATGCAGCAGTTTAATTATCTTTAATGGTAATTCTCAGTCAACTGAAAATTTTTGAAAGAGAAAAAAAATGGTAGAGTTAATTATGCTAGCTTGTAAATTCATTTTGTAGATTGTTAAAGCAGGCAACAAACAGAATGCTGCTATGACTTTTCTTCCCAAGGGGACTATGAAAAACAAAAGACAATTCTTAAGTAACTGTCTTTTCCAAATCGATGCTATAGATATTTGAGACATATTTGACAACTTTTTTTGTTTTCTAGAAAACTGTTTAAAAGTAAAAAAACCTCCATGAGTTGATGAAAAATTATTAAATTCGCAAAGGATAATAATACGAGCAAAAGACAAATTTTAACAAGTAAACTTGTACAAATGTAATCAAAATAGTAGATTTAGATACTTGATAAGAAGAGAAGAATGCAAATATTAAATATATAAAATATAAAGTATAATAAGTTAAGTTGTTGCGTGTTTAAATTCAGCTTTTTTGGCTGTTTCATTATTTTTAGAATTGATGCATCATCATAGCATTTGGATCAATGCTAGATGGTAGATACTCCATATATTGTTAATACCCTTAAGCAGTAGGATATGGCGCCATAACAGGTTACCACTGTAGATACTGTGGTTGTATATTAGAGATGCTTACCGTATAAACTTAACCTGCTTTTAAATATAGATAGACTCTAGCTTCTTCAGGATAATATGTAATCCCTGGAATATTGTTAATGTCATTGGATATTCTTCTTCTATTAGTCTTTTAATTCACACATCCTAGATACTATTATAATAATTATTATTAGTGTTGTTGTTATCTCTTATTCTTTTGATGACTGCTCTATCGTTTGTTGTTGTTGTTTTTACCAAAACTCTGCTAATAATGCCCTTGTTACTCTTCCTATCCTTATTCTTCAGATAGTTTGTGTTCCTCTTATAATTACCCTTTAATAGTATTATTGCTAATTGTATAGCTGCTCTTATCCTACAGAATAATCGGTATAAACTAATAGTCCACTGATCGTTCTTTATCCTTGACTATGAATGCTATCTTTGCTTCAATATATTCTCTAAAGTTATTACCAAGAAGCTAATCGAAAAATTCAAACATTGCTTGATCCTCTCGAGAAGTCATGCCAAAACCATACATTGGTTCCTTATTCGCTCTTCGATAATCATCTATGCCACCGCTGCTGCTCAGACTATCTCTTGAATGATGATGATAGTTGTTGTCGTCCTAGAAATCCTTGGATGACTGGAGATTCTTGTATCTAGTAAATTATTATTCGAAATCAGGAGGTGATGAAGGCTTGTATTAATAAGGTTATTAGTGTTGTTGCTGATAGAATTGCAATGAAACTGTAAGATTTTGCTATTCTTACTAATACTGATAATGCAAAGGCTGCTAATCATAAAAGAATTACGGTTACTAAGGATAATAGTAGTAAGAATAATATGGGTATTAGTCTTATTATTAAGGGGATTGTATTTGATAGAATTATGGCTGCTGTGCATCGAATGCTTGCGGAATTTAAAGCTGCTGCTGCTGTGTAAATTGCTATTATTATTGGTTTGATAAAGAGTATTGTTTATTAATCTGGAGATTTGCTAGTTGCTTAACTACCTCAGATTTAGTAACATGACTGGTATTATAATTACTTTCTTCATTGCTAATCTACTAATCTTAGCTTTTCTTTTCTTCTTCTTCCTCTTTTTAATTTGTTTATGCAACCTATTCCTATGGATTAGCTGGTATTCTTTCAATTATCTCTGCCTTTGCTTCTAGAACTGATACATTATCGTTAGGTTATTATTATTATTATTATTATTATTATTATTATTATTATTATTATTATTATTATTATTATTATTATTATTATTATTATTATTATTACTATTATTGTTCACCCTTGAAACTGTCAATAGTTGTAATTGGCTGTGTTTGATTGTAAATATTATGGTAATTATCAGGCTATGGAACCATAACAAATTGAGAACTGTCAATAGTTGTAATTGGCTGTGTTTGATTGTAAATATTATGGTAATTATCAGGCTATGGAACCATAACAAATTGAGAACTGTCTGCCATCTAAATTATTTACGGAGGTTGCTTGACAATATCATTCTAATCAATGTATCTACCATCCTCCTGCTCCCTTTGCATGACTCTCTGTATGAACCTCGCAATTTTATTACCTTTTTGAATAAAAATATCCCAAATAAAAAAAAACTTCCTGTCATTTTATCTTACTTAATTCAGAGTATTAGTCAAGCTAATATTCAAGCACTGACATCACGACAGTCTAAATAATCCTCCTTACATCATTGTCTCCCCAGTAAAACAGTGACTGCACTACAAAATTCCCTTTATCTTTCTGAAACACATCGCAGAAACCCTCAAACGATATCCCATAATATTCATAGAATTCAATCAAATACGCAAATCTATCTTCGACCGGTCTCCCTAAATGCATACTCACTTTATTCCTGCTATTCACCTCCATGAATTGTCTTTGTTCCTTCTCCCAAAGTCTCTTCATAATCGCAATTTCACTGACTTAGAAAATATTGAAGAATATTATTCTCCTATAGTCTTCTGTCATGACCATGATCGCCTTTTCAACGACATAGCTACTAAATCGCTAAAGGCATAGATAGTCGGAATGCCTCTTTAAGGATATCTCAAATATCCTTGTGCGTTGCGATTCACTCCCATGCATCAGAATCTCTTGAATTACGTAATTAAAGAATTACAATTCGGATAAGGCTGTGGAGTATTCAATCACTCTGTTGATTATTGAATTCGCTAGATCTTGAATGGCCTAGGAGGAGTGCTTGGATTATATTTTAATGAGCTTCTAAAGGATCAAGCAACCGTATTAAGGAGAGAAATTGGGTTCCTCAGCTGGTTGAAGATCAGATGGTTTGATAAACTCAAGGATTTTAGGATCCGAACTGCATTCTTCCAACTTACATCACAACGACAACAAAAGGGTTATGTAAAAGATAAGATAAAAATAGTAGAGTCTGAAGGTATGATGTATGTGTATGTTTATGCTTACTGTGCTATTGATGAGCTCTAATAATTTGAGTATGTCGTCTTCTGCAAATAACTGTAGACTCTCTTCAATGATGTAATTACCAAATTTATTATTTTAGATTGTTATGAAGCTACTTGGTTCTCGTTTAATAATTAACTCAACTAGTTTGCGGTATCGCTGATCATCATTATCATCTCTGGCTCTTTCTTTCGCTGCTCTGAAGCAATACGCTAAGACTTTATGCGCGTATTGCGTCTTGCAGAGTGATTCAGCATTAGCACTCATGATATCGATAATATAACGTTGCTAAGATGATGATCCTTCTTCGAGGATCTCGAGGAGGGCGAAATGGTAATTGGAGTTGGATGCGTAGATCGTGACTTAATGGCTTATGCAGTCATCGAAGATTTGCTAACTCATTCTGCAGAGTCGATACATTTCTTGGAGGGATTTGGAGTTGTTTTCATCATAGTTCTCAGTGAGTTATCTCGTGATCCTAGCGTATTACAATATCTAGTCGAGGATTGACTGGTAGAACAATGGGAAGTTGTTAATGATAGGAGGGGCAGGGAGAGATTGTGAGGAGGGTTTTGTGTCCGTGCTGGGGGAGAGTTCGGAGGATATTGGATGTGATTTATTTTGTTTGGATTTAGAAGAAGAGCTGGCGGGATTTTGGCTGGGAATAGGAGTCTGCTTGGTTTTGGATTTGGTTTTGATATTGATAGGGGATTCCTTGTGGAGTTCATTCAAAAGGGTGGTCTTTTGCTTTTCAATGTAAATAGGTTTCTCGGAGGGTTTTTTCTTTTTAGCTGATGAGTGAGTCAAATTGGGGGCGGTGTTCTAATAGAAAGGCGTACTATTATTGTTGTTATTATTGCTGTTGCTGTTGTTTGGTGAGGAGTTAATAATTTTTTGCCCACTTTTTTGGTTTTATTTGTTCTTTTTTTTAGCAGGTGAGTTGAAAGCACATTGATTGTTGCTTTTCTTGGAGTTTCTACTGGGATTGGATCTAATTAATTCAAAGATTTTTACAAAAAATGAATGTAAAATAAATAAGAATAATAATAAAAAAATTTTAACATAATTGAAAACTCAACGATTTCATGCGAATTATCCTCAATATTATTAGTTATTTACCCTTGTGGGTTTAGAAAGGTCTATTAGGATTATCCTCCTAGCGGCTGAATGATTGAGTTCATTGGCGGAGAAGCAGGTATGTAAACGATAGGAGGTTATTCAATGAATGGATAGTTCTGATAATAACTACCAGGCAGAGTCATCTAACTATTTGAAATAAGACCAAAGGGAGAAGATAGCTATTGTTGTTGTTGTTCATATTATTATTATTAGTAGTTCTAATAATAATACTAATTCTGTTATTAGAAGAGAATCTCCTACTATTGCTGATATTCTTATGATTCCTATTGCCTTTGTTCTTTTCTTTCTTCTTAGTCTATCTGTATGAGCTACTACCCATCGCTCTGAACGATTCTTAACAAATCAACAAAGGGTTTCAATTCTTAGATTCTATAATTTCTTTTACAATCGTGTTTTTTCAAAATATGAAGAAAATCAAGACAGAAATCAATCACAAATCCTCCCCATTTCTAGTTCCATAAAAAATCTATTTTTTTTAATTCATTAATACAATGATATTAAAGCTATTCTTGCTTATTACTGTGTTTGTTCTGGTGTTGTTGTTTGAGAAGGCTCCTAAATGTGAAGCTGCAGGTTGCCAGTCTACTCTACTACAAAGCTCTTAGACTTCAAGGCAATCATAGCTTTAGACTTCATGCTCTTTTTATTCACATTATTATTGCTTCTGTTAATGCTATTAAGATCACTAAGATTATTGATATTATTATTACTATTACTACTCTCACTTGGATCGTTTTTATCACTCATGAATAAATATGATCGTCTTAGAGTTTCTATGTCTTTTTTTCAATAAATAACAGCAGTAGCGATGGCAATGCACTAGATAAAGTAGTTTTTGCTTTTGCTTGCTGCTTGTTTGTTTTCCAAGCCGAAGAACGCAATATTCTTCGTTGATTTACCTTTGTTTATCTTGGAAAATGGTTTACGAGCCCCAATTGGTGTTTTATATTAAGCCAAACTCAGTCTGATTGATGATTGCCTCTTTTTGTTTCTGTCAAGTGGGATAAAAGGATACATTGAGAGATACTTAGGGGGAGTTCAAAAAACACTCCTTCCTGAGCAGTTTAACACAGAATTGATTCATTTGATTTTTCAAACTTATTCCAAAAGAGAGGAGGAATCTAGGGATAACTCAACAGAAAGGAGTAATAATAATAATAGTAGTGAATTCGTTTAAAACTTAGACTGGCAATAGAAGAGAGGTGGCTATCATATGGATAGGTTGCTAAAGGTTAAATTAAATGATTTTAAGTGATACTTTTGGGCTTATTGTTGTAGTCGCTGTTGATGCAGTTTGAAAGAAACATAAAGAATTATGTTTAAAGAAGAGATAAGCTCAAAATTAGTGTGATTTGTCTAAAATCCCCTTAAATTACATTGAAAAAATTAGGAAACCTAATTTCTCAGAATTTTAAATAGGAGTGAATTCCTTTAAAGAGATAAAGTAAGAGTATGTGGTGAATGAAGGAGTTGACAATATTAATAATTATTTGAGTGTGTTTTTTGTTGTTGTTGCAAAAGAGAGTATTTGATTGCAAAGTTCGAATAATAATATTAATAAAATTATGAAAAGAATAAACAAGATGATAAACACAGATGAATTAAGATAGCATTCAAAAATAAAAAATATGAATAGCGGTTTTATTGCAGCTGATTGATAAATGAAAATAATCATTGTTTTAAGATTCAAAACACTTCCATAGTTCTTCTTTTGAGAACGGAGCCAGGCTTGTGTAAGTTAAACTTGTTTTTACTGAATTGTTCATAAAAGTCGTTTAGTCAGATTGCACAGAAATCAGAGCAATCATAGAAGTTGCAATGAAAAAATGCAGTTTTTTAGAAGAATTTAGCAAAAATCAAGGAGAAAATCACTGAAAATTTCAGCAATACTCCCAGTGTTGGCGTAGTAAAATCCAAAGGGAGAGCCTTCGAAGTGGAAGAGCTCAAGGAGGTTATCTGTTCTTTTTGCTAGCCAGTCTGATCCAAAATAACCTTGAATTACCGTTTCTATGTGCTGTAATTCTAAATCCAAAATGATACACTAGCTACAAGCATACCAGGAAGGTAACTTGCAACAGCCACAGAGCCAATCAATGTCCCAAGTATGAAAGGGACACCTATTTGGAGGAAGAAATAAACAAATAATAAGCATATTTGTTCATTGTTTGCAATTAAATTGTGTTTAAAAATTACCAACTACAATGAGGAGAGGCCAGGTGATTGAGCTTAAACTTGCAGTTATGGATGCTTTACAGACTGCTCTGAGTTGTATCTGCGATTAGTCTTCAGTTGATTGAGGAAAAGAAGTAGAGCCAGGACACGTATTTCTCGCTGGGAGGCGTTGCTGAAGTTATTCCCCAATCTTTTGAGCTTTTAAGTTAGCTTTGGCTGTTTTTTCGATGGAATTGTTAGTAAGAGTGACGAATATAAATGGCAGTAGCAGCCCAATCAGCATGGAGCCTAGAGAAGATACGTTGGTTATGTCCACACCAGGCCAACCATCTATGTTACTGCTAGCATAAATATGCTTCACGAATTCGATGAAGATGATGTACAGGGAGATGAAATTAAAAATGGTTGATACGATCATAAAGATGTTTCCAGCATATGCAAAGCATTCATACGATGAGAAAGGATTAGTAGTGCCCTCAGTGATGCTGTCCGACATAGAATTCTTATTGTTTTCTTAATTTGATTTATTATTCTCCTATGCAATATCCTTAAGTAACACGGCTGTTTCTGTGACATATGGTACAGCAAATATCGCTATGAAACCGGGTATACCACTAAGCATTGAAAGTGCTGCTACAGCAATCCCTAATATCCCTGACACGTAATAAGATAAATACGCAAAAGCTGAGAGAACAATTAGAGGGATGATTGAGTTGATGTATTGCTGTTAGATCGTGATTGAAGTAGTTTTAGAGTTATTTCTACTATTGGCAGATTAATACCCTGCCAAGAGAATAGTAATCAGTGATAATACCTATCCTAGAACAGCACTAATGAAAACTTAATAGCGATGAACGTAGGTATTGTTTATGTAGATTACTTCGGAGATGGATACTGAGCATACGAAATACAATAAGATTGACATTATTGAAGTTTATGCTATGACCAAGATGGATAAATGCGAAAAAGCAGGTTTATTTGGTTTAGATCTAAAGAACGCTGTGTAGTAGTAGATCCCAAGGAGGATGATAGATACAAGTATCGCAGCAGCAAAGACCAAAAATGGAAAGAACAGAGTCTAAGGCTGAGTGTAGAATGACGGTGACATGCAGGATATGATCAGCATACCACATATTGACTCTACCATCGATGAAGACAAATCCATGGAGATTCCTAGGATCTCCCCGGATGGAACAGTGCTAGTGTACTAGCGTGAGAGGATTTAGGTAAATGCTGAGCGCTGTAGATTATACCCTGATAATCTAGTGATGAAGTTCATGAGAGTTAAACCTAAGCTGTAGCCTAAGATATCACGGTAAAGCTTGAAGTAATCGGATAGAGTGTAGATATAGTAGTTAGCGTATGTACAAGTGATGATGAGAAGACCTAGCAATTAGATACTAGGGAGAATATTCCCTAAGGTGATCACTAAGAAAGGGAAAGAAGGAGGGGATTATTGTGACTGCTATGCATCTTGGATGGGAATATCCGCAGCTAGTTTAACTGTCATTGCACTGAATGCATATGAAGCGATCATTGAAGAAACGAATCCAACAGTTATTCCTAAGAGAAATGCTAAAGCTACCCATCGCTTGCCTAGGGAATCTTCAGCGAAGGACAAGATAACTAGTGTGAACACAGCAGCGAGAATGATAGTATATTTAGCTAAGGAGATGAAGAATTGTGAAAGGAATATTGAGTTGATATAATTGAATAGCTAAGCAAGGGAATCAAGGTACTTAGAGAGATAATAGGAAGGAATCGATAGTCGTTGTGATTAGGATTCTTCTTGTTGTTGTTTGTTTTCCTTACTGCTGTTGTGTTGCATGATTGTCAGTGTGAGAGCATAGAATAGACTGATCAAGCATACAATGCACACAATTAATATGCTACTTTCCATGCTCCACATTATTGGAATGGAGGATCAATCCTATTGATTAGTTGATTATTGTTGTTGTAGTGTTATTCACTTGTCTTTGCTTTGTGGTTAAAACTGCCGAGAAAGAGTATCTTTCTTTGTTTATCCCCCCTTAAACTGTGAATAAAAAAATATATTCGTTATTTTTTAAAATATTCCAAAAAAAAGGAGCCTAAAAAACCAAAAACCTGAATGCGGAAATTATGAGAAAAAAGAAAATATCTTGATTGAAAAGAAATAAATATTTCTAATGCAAAAATACAAATCGATTAAGATGCTTTGAGAGATTAATCCAAAAGAAGATGAGTTAGGAGAGTTTAAATACTAGATTATTCTATGAATACACAGAAAATATAACTATGTTTTTGCTTTCTTCCAATAATAAATGGTAAAAGATAGTTTTTTTTCTCTCTCTCTCTCTCTCCAATGAAACTTTGGAAAACATGAATCCATGATGGTTTTTTCTATTTAGGGATTTCTCAAGCTGTGGTTAGTGATCTTGCTAGGTTGAATGTGTTCCTGATATTGACCATATGACTTCATTAAGAGATCTTTCTCCCTCCTTTTAAGCTTCCTGCGAGATGTTATTCTTGAAATAAAAAGAAGACTATTAACAATTGAAAAATAACTTTCATTGCTGATGCAAAAACACACATAGTTAAAGAAGTTATTGTATCTGTAAAAACTTGAAAGAGGCTAGCTACTATAAGAGAATAGTGATTAAACATTCATGCTCAGCGAAATCCTCTTGGATTGATGTATCCTCCTTCTGATGCTGCATTTCCATTAAAAGAAAAGCCGCTAACTCAAGAGAGGAAGGTTACTAAGGGGACAAGGGGGGATAGGGGGGTTGTTTTTGTTAGGCATTTAGGAAAATGAGTAAAAAAAGAAATTTTCGATATTGTATTGCGAATTACTCTTTCTCTTCTAAGGAGGGGCATTCTTAGCCAAATTATGTCACCTTCTTCTTTGATTCATCTCCTATTGATGTTAATTTCTTTGTTCGAGCTACAACAACAACAAACAATTAAGATAAGAGAAAATTCCAAAGAAAATATTTTCATTCTAAAACATTTTATTTTTGAATAATGTATCCTGCCTCTATCAAAGTAGTGAATGTGTCATGAAAACTTCTTTCACTTTATAAAGTAGAGACTGAACATTATGGATTAATCTAGCAATCGAACTGAATAGCCCCTATGAAAGAGAGGCTAAACGAATAATGATTGCTATGGGGATGTTATGGGTTTGATATAAATCGATAATAAAGTTGTACCTTTTGTTTGTCATTTCATTTGCGTGATTGCTCGATGATGGAGTAGTCACTATTATTTAGAATGAATCTCAATTCATTTATTCTTAACTCTCTTGAGAGGATTAGGTTTAGGTGTGTTTTTGTTTTCCTTTTATTTGTTTCGTCAATTAATTATGAAAATTTTCAAGCAAGTTTGCAGATTTCATTTCTTATTTTAAATAAAAATAACATAGCATAAATTTAGCTTTTCTTTTAAGATGAGGGGAAGAAGATGTTTAATAACAAAAAATAAGAGATAAATCATCTTTCCAATTCCTTCCAGTCTTTTGATTGTTTTTCTACCCATCTAATATCGACTTCGTAAATCAGTTGTTTATCATATTGTAGTCAAAATAATGATAATTTAACCAATATGTGAATTGTACAAGCGTAAAAATAATAAGAATAATATGGTTCTCCCGACAAAATAATATT
>Ga0302285_10002324_pt1 | contig 10650 bp, 5 predicted proteins | sample III_Fen_E2_2_FD_200455 | JGI IMG/M metagenome (GOLD analysis project Ga0302285, IMG submission 200455) | Peat permafrost microbial communities from Stordalen Mire near Abisko, Sweden - III_Fen_E2_2 | ecosystem: Environmental > Terrestrial > Soil > Wetlands > Permafrost | place: Sweden: Abisko...
CGGGAGTATACAAGCGCAAGGGAGTATTTTATTGCTTGACTCTTTGGATCCAGCTTATGTGCCTTTTCATAGGAAAGCAGTGCTTCTGAGAGATTATTTTATTAGAGCCAAAGAAACCCTTAGACGGAATAGGCATCCTCAAGTCTAACGCACTTATCATCTAAGTAATATTCATTTTCTAATACTGATTCTTTGTGGAAACTATGTTTCTCCTCATCAGATTATTTATCATGATCTTTGGGGTTGATTTTGTTAGTTTCCTTTATCTCTGCAAACAATCTATCCAAATGAGATTAAGCCAATTAAAATGATTTAAAGTAAGCAAGTAACTTGGAAGAATGCACAAGTCCTTAAGTTGATTTTGGAGAACACGAGAGATGCTAGAGATAATACTGCAGAGCTTACTTAGGCCTAGCAATAGAAGCGTAAATGTGCCCAAGTTTAAGCTGGACTTATTTGTAGTTTGGCTGAAGCTTTATGCATCCCTCGAGAGCTTTAATAGCTTGAAATGTGTTACCAATGCGTATGCTAGTCACTGCGAGGATGTAGTATATTTTAGGATCACAGGATCCTGCTTAGATTGAACTGCGAGCAGTTTGATTCGCATCATGAGAAAGACCTTCTTTGAATTTTAGCTCAGAGATGTTTGCAAGGACCTTTGAATTTTATGGGAATAGTCTAATGCACCTTTTCATGACGTTGATTGCTTCTTAAAGATGGCCTATTTTAATATGTGCTTTTCTTAAGGATAAAAAGCAATTAATTAGCTCTTCTTAGGAAAGAATCAAAGGCTCCAGCGATGAAAGACCTGCTGAACTCATGTCTATGCAATTCTTATAGAATAAGATTGCTTGCTCATATTATCTATTCTAATAATGCATTTATCCAAGCAGATAGAGGCACTTTTCACTAAACTTATGTAATAAAGCACATTTAGTAAGAAATTACTTGGCTTCTTCTGTTTAGCCATTTTTAATAGCTTGTATGCTTTTCAAGATGAGAATATCTTCTTGTTCTTGATCTTGATCCTTCAGAAATACCATTCCTTTTTCTAAGTATTTCCAAGCAGCTTGAGATTGTTAAGATAGGAGATATAAAGCAAATTTTAAAAATAAATGTCCGTTTTCTGGTTTCAGTTTGATGCATTTTAAGAGAAATTAGATAGAAAATTTGCTTTCTCCTAGGTAAGAATACAGCTAAGTCTTTAAGAGATATGCTTCATACTCAAGGGTACTCTTTAGGATCTACCCTTCTGTTGGTTTTTCTGATAGTTTGTAAGGCGAAAAGAATTTCATCAGCTAAACTGATTCAGCATATTCTCTTTGCAGATAAGATAATTAAGCTAATCTAAGTTGTGAGATTTACTTAAAATAAAGATCTTCCTACTTTTGGCTTTCAAGATGTTTATTCAGAAGTTTAAAGTACTTCACCGATGCTGTGTAGAATTGAGGATCTGAAGAGCCTGCTTCAAAATAGATTTGTCCTAAATAATTAAGCAGCTTTCTGTTTTGAAGGAAGTTAGACTCTAAATTACTAATCACTTTCACATCAGGTATTTCCTTGAGGATTTCATAGAGATCTATCAAGGACTTGAAAAGAGATGAATTTTCTTTGTTGGCTTCCAAGCTTTTTAAGAAGTAAATTTTAGCATTTTTGTAGTTCTTTTTTTCTAAATAGCACTGACCCAAGCTGCTCAGCACCTAACTGTCTGAAGCTTGGATTTGGATACATTACTCAAAATATTTTTGTGCTTCCTCTATTTCAAGTTATTTTAGGCATACTTCACCAAGAGATTTAATGAGGCAGTAATAATCTTTGTATTTCGCGAGCATTTATATTTTCTTTAATGTTTCCTTCCCGATGCCGTAGTTTCCTGTATGGACTTGACACATGCCTAGAAAGAAGTAGTAGTCATCAGTGTTTGCGTCTTTTTCTGGAATTTATTCTAAGTATTATTTAGCTTAAGAGTATTTTTTCTTTTGAAATAATATTTCTGAATACCATAATAAAGAAAGTGATTCAGTTCTATTAATTTTGAGGCTGAACTTGAGTATTCTCAAGGCGTACCTATGGTTCCCTTGTTTAAATAAGCACCTTCCTAGTCTGGCGATAGAGAGACAATCAAAGTTTATTTTTCTCTTAGAAAATCTTAATCTTCTTTTTTGAAGTTGTTTTAGAATTCGATTTTCATTTTAGACTTCTACAACATAGGAATTAAAGAAATTCAAAGATTTAATTGTGGAGATTTATTCCCAGTAAAAGTCGGCTAAAGCTTGGAGGTATTGAACATTATTGGGGCATATTTCAATTGCTTTTTCTAAAGCAGCTTGAGCGCTTTGGAGCTGGATTTCTTTTAAATGTTAGATACCAAGTAAATAGCACGATGGTCCATATGCGAGGTTCTCTTTAAGCATCGCTACTGCTGAGTGCGTGTCTCCTTTTTTTAGGAGTATTACAGCTTTCCAATGGGTTCTTTCACATTATCTTCTATTCTCATTATATTTTTCTGATTTGAGATTTATCTGCAAGATTTCTTCTGCCTTATCGAGATTGCCTATTTCAATATAAACTTCTACTAAAAGCATGGAAAGGAAATAATCCGAATCAATATTAACTTAAAATCCTCTTTTATCCACAAGTTTCAAAGAATCTTTTGTTTCTTCATCTGATTCTCTCCTTAATTTGCTGATTTTTTCCATTTCTTGTTTTAACTTCAACAAGAAATCTATGATCGATTGTGGATTTCTTCCGATTTTAAAATTGATTTTGGCTTGCTAAATTAAACACCCGAAGTTCTAAGGAATAATCTCGATTTTTTAATTCTCATCAAGCTTCTCATCTTCATTAAACAATCTAGCTTGCAAACCCTGTTCGACGAAATGCATCGCCAGTTAAGGATGAAAGCGAGACACGAGAACTGATTCACTTAAGAGAGCGCATAAATCAGGATCTCTGCTTGAAGATGCAAACTTAATTTAGGCTTCCTTGATACTCTGAATTTATTTATTGTCCATCTCATTTAAATACCACAAAAGAGTAACCTTAAACGAGTTTGTTTTCATTTTATTTTAGTCCTTTGATAATATGGAAAGATTCAAGCATTCTTTGAAGTTCTCAGTGTATTCTCTTTTACTATTTAACTTCCAATACAACTTCCCTAGCTCATAGTGCACTTTGCTTTTAGTTGGGTAATATGGGATATTAACATCTAAAGAGCCAGTTTTACCTTCTTTTGATGTTTCAGGAAGACATTCGTTGAAACACTTAATTGCAGAAATGCTATCATTTTGGACTGATTAATAAAACTTTGCTTTAAAAAATAATGCAGAAACGTTTTTTGGTTCTGCTTGTAGCACTAAATCTACATACTTTAGAATTTCTTTGGACTTAAATTTCAAGCAACATTGTGCACATATCAGCATGGCTTCAATGTCATTGGAATCTCTAGCTAGAATATGTTTTGCAAATTAAATAGCTTTTTGAAAGTTTTTCGAAGAAACAAGAGCTTAAAGAATCTACCCGCCTGCGAGATGGAGGTACTTCTAGAGTTAGGAATCTTTAGCTAGTTGTTGAGCTTACTGCTCTGCTGAATGTAAAAAATCTATCAACTCAAGACCTGTTGGGTTTGTCAGTGCTCTCTTGTGATTAATTCCTAATTCTTTGAAAATACTCAGTTGTTATTACGTCTAGAGAGTGCACCAAAGAGTAAATTCATACTTATTAAATTCTATTCGGAAATAGAAGTGATTCATTACTTTGTCTAAGCACTCCTTTATTGAGAGAAAGAGCTGAGATTTATCTGATTTGGATAATTTTTCTTCTTTTGTAGATAGCAATTTCAGAACATTTGAGTTCCATTTGCCTTCTGGTTCGAACTATTGCTATGCTGCCAATTCTTCGAATAAGGTATCATCATTGAACCTATTAGTTTGTTTGTTTTGTTCATTTTTAATAACTTGATTTGTTATTTCTAGAATTGTATCTTCGTTCTGCGCATTCCCTTCCTGAGCTTAGGTATTGTTCTTTATTTTCAGAAGCGATTCCTTCAATTCATTCATGGATAAGTGCAGTGCTGGATTAGTTTCAAGCATTCGCAGAAGCAAATGATTTAGGAGAAAAAATTAAGATTATTCATATTCTTGAGAAGTTTTGAGATCTTTTTATCCTTCAAGTTAGCCTTTTTCTTAGGTCATCTCTCTTAAAAACAATTACAGGACTGTTCCTATCGCAAAAATATCAAGCTTCTCTCCTCTTTCAGTAATAGTTAGCTTATTTTCATATGTAATAGCTTCTTCCAATGTTTCTGGAGGGTAAGGGAAGAGAATCTCTTCTTTTGTTAGAGCTTTAACATATTTGCGATAGACATGGTCTTTGAATTCTTTGTTTAGGATTCTTAAAGGAATCATGGACAATTAGTCATTTTCTGAAATGGAGAACGCTGTTGGAATCTAGTCTGCTAAGTAGAAGTTAGCATTGCATTTTCTATTGAATATTTCTGAAATCTCAATAAATTACAATAAAATTATGGATATTCTTCTCTGATCTAAAGGGAGAGTTTACTATTATTATCTCAACCATTTGTTGAGGCTTTTGCCTTCTTTGCGGAACACTAAAAAGTGTCTTTCATTGTGGTTTACTGTTCCTTCATATGCTGGTAGATATCTCTTGGTATCTTCTGATCTGATGATATCCAGAAGTATTGAAAGCTCTGTTTGCTAATCTTCATCTTCTTTTCTGAAAGTTACTTCTTTGAGGAGGTATTTTACATTTTTAGTCTCATCGAAGGCCTTGAAAATGTCTCTGTTATCTCTCCAAGTATTCTAAGCATTGAGAATATCTTTAATGTTCTCTGTAATGAATGACACTTGATCTACCATATTTGTTTTGTTTTATTAAAGCAAGGAAAATTTTCTTTATGATTAGAAATAATTGAATTCATTATTTTTCTATGATTATTTTCTATTTTTAATTGAAGATACTTGAGCTTAAAGTGGATAGTCATTTACTAATTTATTTTTTGATCAAAACAAATGAGATAGTTAATACAAAAAGGGTAATTAAAAGAATTGATTTAAGAATTCTTTAATATTCACTTTTCTGCTTATTTGTTTGTAATTTTTAAAAATACAAGATCTCAAATAAAATGAAAAAAAGTTTAAGAAATTATTTTTATTCTTTAAAAATGTGCAGAAATCATTAATGCGATGTGAACTTCATAAATTATTGAGAAATATAAAAACATCATTTATTTAATTTTCTGTGTAGGTGCAAGATTATTAAAAAAAGCAATTTAAAGCTAGGTAGTAGATAAATAAATCTTATTTTAATATTTTAGATGAAAAATTCATTTAATTTAAACGAAAAAATCAATTTTTTTAGTGGAAAAAAGTGAAGTTCGTTGTTTTATTGTGAGAATAATAATAATAAAGATAGGCTAAAAAAGATATTTATATTTTGCTATAAGAAAATTTCTACCTTTCTTATTAATCGTATGACATTCTGATCATTTTTCATTTTAGAAAATTATCAAACAAAAAGAATTTGTTTAATTTTGGATGTATTTGATTAATTACTTGAAAAAAAAATCTCTTCAAACTAGCACCTGTCATAGAGATCTGAGAGAACATCATGAATAGAAAGGATATTAAATCAAATGAAAGAATAATGAAAGTATCAATAGCCTCAAATATACCTTCATTATCAAACAAAATTGAAAATAAATAGTATGAGACACAACAAACTTGAAATTATCAAACAATCATCCTTAAATGCATAGAGTTTACATTGAGAAGTAATATTTCAAACAAAACACACAGTTTAATTGTAATTTCTTTTAAGAAACTTTTAGAATCTTTGTGTGATTTCTATTCAATATCTTTTTTTCTAATGGTTTCTCTCATTGCAATGATACCTTCCACCCAGCTTATTCTCAAGAAAAATCAGGTCTTAAAATAAAAGTAGCATTGTAACTTATAAGTCTAACCCTAACCCCATAATTAATCATACCCTCCCTCACTTTCTCCATTGTAAGTTAAAAGAACAAAAATAATCAAAGTGGAAAGAATAGAAAAAAATAAATAGACTCAAACTGCTTGATTAATGTTTATCTCACTAATTAGATATCAGAAACAACAATAGAAGATAACAAATAATAATATTTGGTCTATTTTTTCTTTCAATGTTGAACTCAAATACTACAGAGGAGGGAGGACTTTATGGTTTTTAAAATATTAGTCTTCAAAATATGGATTTACATATTTACTTTCAGTCATTCATGGTCTATTTTTACAAGCAATTTTCTTAGTTATTTATCCTTCCTTTAAATAGTGTCCAATGTATTTGTTCTACTAAGGGCATGACACATGCTATTCTTCTAATCAAATTTAGAAGGTTTACATAATAATCAAAGAATTATTGTCTCTTTGAGTTTATTTAATTACTGGTGTTTGGTGGAGATTAAAAAAAAGAGGGTTGTAACTACTTATTTTTGAATTAAGTAAGCTTAAGTATTAAAGAAAAATGTTATTTTAAAGAAGAAAGTGAATTTCTGTTTGGTATTTCATTAATTAAGATTTAAAAGCATACCAGCATTGACATTAGGTTGAGAAAAGCACTGATGATTGAATACGGATAAATAAAGGAAACACGTATGTTATGTATTCATATTAAATGGGCTAGTTTAATTTCCCAATCAAATTTAACAAAAGTTTAAATTTCTTAGTATTTTTCATAAAATCCCATCATTCTTTATTTTTCAGTAACTCCCAACCTTTGTCTACATATATTTTATCGCTTAAGCACATTGCATGGAGAAAATATTAATGCATGTGTACTTAAGCTGAGTTTGAGGTTGCAATTGAAGATCAAAAAGGGAGTAGACAGTTTGAGTAAAAACTACTCCTAATTATTCTTCGAATCTATTATTATTTACATTCTTTCAAAAAAACTTTTAAGTAAGCAGCGAATCAATAATTGTAAGCCTACATGATGAAGACAAGGAAGAGAAATAGAAAGGATATTTTAATTATTTCAAGCTATTTCCCTTGATAGATTCTCTGTTCAAACCTTAAAGATCTCGTTTTATGGGAGGAAGTCCATCTTGTCCTAAAGGATGTGCAACATGCTCTTCCATCAATGTGAATATCTGCTAAACTTGCAGTTCATCTTATACTTTCAATTCAGTGACGAGTACATGCAGTTTTTGTGATTTAAACGATCATAAGTATATCTCTTCTTCTGATACTTGTGAAACCTGTGATTCTTCTTGCAAAACATGCTCAGACTCTACAGCTAATTCCTGCTTGAGTTGCTCAGCAAACAGTGAATTAATATCACCATCTAATTCTTGCCGTGCTTGTCTCTTAGCAGCTGGTGAGTATTACGATTCTGCTTCTGCACTCTGCAAGGCATGTCCAGTGAATTGCTCAGAATGTTCCAGCTCAAGTGTCTGCAAAACTTGCATTAATAACACAAATCTCAACACAATCTCACAATTATGCTCTTTTTGCCCATCTTACACTAACCCAGTGATATTCTCTGAGAATACTACCACTGGTTCGTGTGCATGTGCAGATTCTACAAAATACATTACGCTCTTAGCGAATGGAAACTTATCTTCCTGTGAAGCATTATCATAATCATATCTCCCGGGGTATTACTGTGATAGCTCTACTAAAACCTGCAAGCCTTGCTTGGATAGCAATTGCAACCAATGTGATTCTACACTGAAATGCCTTCAATGCACAGGAGAGCTTGTATTGATAAACAACAGTTGCTAGAATACTTGCTAATAAGATAACTAGCAGATTGTTAAGACTTCAGTATTAATTAACTCACAGTAGCAGACTGTGTTAACTTGTGAGTGCTTAGTTGGGTACTCCATGTTAGTAGTCTAAGAAACTCCTTTTTAGTCATTGTGTGTGACTCCTTTGGCAATCAGTTCTTTAAAAGCAGAAGTTAACTCATCGACGAACTTAAATATTGTGATTTTATGCTTAAATAGAGTTCCTTATAATGTTGAATACGCTGGGATCCTCATTGAACTCAAGACTACCAGTGGGATATCCATCTCTTCCAAAGATACTACATGCAAATATGTCACAACCTTAGAGAGCACATCTGGTTCTGGATGTGTTGCTAAAGTTGAATCAGTTTCACTTGAAAACCAATGCATTCAGCTAGACGTTGAAACAGCTAAGATAATAAGAATCAATGAAATAGATGTCTCATCGAACTCAACTCTCTCAGGAAAGATACTCATTCCCTCGCCGATTATATTCATGCCATCATCATACAACGCTGATCACACTTCCGATCAAGCATAGACCTAGCAGATGTAGAGTCTCGCAAGTGTCTTCTCAGGAGACAATTCATTTGCAATTGTGAGCCTCCTGAAGAGCTTCTAATTATTATGCTTATTCAGTAACTTCCTTTAAGCTATCGCACCTGTGATTTTACTTTAAGATTCGATGACATCGACGCTGAAGGCTTCGAGTGCACTTGCAGCAGCGTTTATCTTTCCAGCAATGCCAGATACTAGTAGTGTCAGTTATTCGATTGGCTCAAACGACACTATCGAAAGTGATACTGTTTAATCAATGTATTCATAGGAATTAAGTATTTTTAAATCATACGGACTGACAACGTCGATTTATTCTGGCATGATGGGTGTACCTCATATACTTCTAGTGATTACTAGCTTTATTATGATTTTCTGCATTAGTTTCAGACTTTTCATGGACGGGAAGTAATATACAATCCCAATATTCACTTGGCTTCTTAACTTTCAATCTGATATGCAGCAAGGATCTATTACATTCACAGTCTCATCCATTGCGTATTCTATTATGGCTTCAACATTAACTAAACTATCTGCGTCAACACTAACCTTAGCTACAACAATTCTATCTCTAATTTGTCAGATTATTCTATAAATATTAATAATTTTCTCGCTTAGACACTTCGAACTTTCGTTCATTCAGATGAAACTCCCCAATCTCATTCACAGTGTTAATCCATAAACGAAAGGATCACTATCTTATCTTTCTATGTCGTTTCTTAAAAAATATCTTTTAACTATTATGATCATTTTACTCGCTCCGTATTCCCCTTTTGCAGCTGCTTTGAGTTCTGCAGTGATTTTTGGAGCATTTACAATTTACATTGGATACTTTAGATTCTTTGCTAGGATGCCAGTTACAATCTTAAGGATAGTTTCTGAATTATTCGCTACGATATCCTTCAGCTTACTAGCGGTCTGCATTAAACTCTAAGAAAATATAAATAATTCAACTGAAAATGCTTCCGTTGATGATTTCAATATAGTATCTAAATGGTCATTCTATACAATAATACTCTTTGCGATATGTATATTTCTTAGTTTTCTTAGATTCTTCTCTAGTAGTTTGGGGTCTGTGATTGAGATGATCACTTCATTTAGAAAATATTTACAAGATAAGAAAAACAAAGCTAAATAGATTGAATTGGAAATTCAAATGCTTCTTCATCCTGAGAGTAATCTAGGAATACCTGAGAAATCAATAATTATTAAAGTTAAGAAATATAATAGTGATAAATCAATTAAGCAAAAGAATTTCAAAGTCGTACATGATGAAGAATCGAAGCACACAACTGCAACAGACAAAGAAAATAAGGAACAGCATAAGAGTCCTTCAATTAAACAATCATAATAACAATGACTCTCTCTCTCTAAAATAATAAATGATTTTATACAAATTTTATTTACTGCATATTGAAAAAGAATAACAAATATTAAAATATTAAATTAAACTCATCTTTTTTGAACTCTAAATGGAGCACACATGGAGTAAACAACAATAATAATGATATTTGAAACTGATTTTAGATGTTAGTTAATGCTAGTTAATAAATAGATTTTCATGGGAGGTTTTGATATTGATGATAAAAATGCTGATTTACTTTTAATGTCTGTTTTTGGGGGGAGATGCTTGAGATGAGAAATTTTATTTATCAAATGTATTGATTAAATATTTTTTTTTCTATTTTAATACAATATTTCGACTTTATGTTTAAGGCTTATCACATACCAGTTAGAAGCTACTACATTAAATCTTTCTTTTCTCCTTGAAATTCTTAATAATTAATAAGCACATTCAAGGAATAATCAGTTAAATTGAAGAATGAAGTGTCTATCTTTTTGGTTTTCATAATATGTTCATATTTTTTATTAATTATTTTTTAAAAAGCTGATAGTTTAGACTATGATTGTTGTTTTTACTGAAGAATTGTAAAGCAGAAAAATAATGAATAGTTTCAACATTTTTCAACAAATGATGGTTCAATTGAATACTTGTGATAAATTATTTATCTAATATCCTCATTGAATGCTTGCGTTTTGATGTCTTTGAATTTTGCAATATTTTGACTGTATGCAAGAATAACAACAATAATATCATTTATTTTGACCTAATCCTTTAATTATCCTTAAGTACTTCTTCCCACCAACTGTACCTCGATTTCTTGAACCGTAAAGATTATGCGAATTACTATTTAAATTCTTTTATTAAGTTCTATTTGCTTTTTATCATAGGTTCTTATTAAATCTGAGATTATTACATTTTCTTTAGTCTTAAGGACAGTCATCATTTAAAAGCCTCGAAAGGACTAATT
>Ga0302285_10002330_pt1 | contig 10620 bp, 6 predicted proteins | sample III_Fen_E2_2_FD_200455 | JGI IMG/M metagenome (GOLD analysis project Ga0302285, IMG submission 200455) | Peat permafrost microbial communities from Stordalen Mire near Abisko, Sweden - III_Fen_E2_2 | ecosystem: Environmental > Terrestrial > Soil > Wetlands > Permafrost | place: Sweden: Abisko...
TGGGAGACTACATGAAGATCATCTGGAAAGATGAAACACAAAGAGAGTACATGCGGAACTATTCCTCCCTTCGATTACAACGAGTTTAAGACAGGATAAATGAAATCCAGTAAGTTGTAGCATTAAAAGAAAAAAAAGATGCCGAATAAGACAAACCAATTGAAGCTACACCCAGCTAGCAAGCTGCATTTTAGATATTCGGGGATAATCATGCTGATGAATAGGTGCCTCCTTCGAGGAAGGGGAATCATAAGAAGACACTCAAAATTGATGTGCTCACAGCGAATCCAAATTAAATCTCCAGCAGTGATAATCCAGCGAATATCAGTAATACAAACAGCAATAATAATGCAGATAAAAATGGAAATACAACAATAAACACAACGAGTAATCATCTAAATGTTACCACGACATACACGAACATAAACCAAAGCTAAAACGCTACGATTATCTCTAATAACATGATGCTTCTAGGGAACACTGATGATCAAAGTCATACTTCTTCTAATCATGGCATTAGACGATAACTCACGACATAGCTTGGGTTTTAAGAGGATCTAGATTCATAAAAGTTGATATCTCCCGAATCCAAGTAGCTATTGCATGCTTAGTCTTCTAAAAACAGTAATTAAATTAAGTTATTGCCTGGATTCTTCAGGAATGCTAGAAATTCGGCAAGTTTATCGATTATTCCTCTTGAAATTCAAAGAGAAACCTTTGATAGTAAAGATAAATCCAGCCCTTAGATACCATAAGGGTAGTTTTGTTAGTCTCCTATTTGTTACACGCCTGTGTCTCTTCGTTAGTAACTACTTTAAGCCTAACAATTCTCATAAATTCCCCTTAGCAAAGCACTATCGGATGGGATAAGCAGTGGAAGCTTGAACAGCCCAATTACCCATCAGAGTAGCAATAGCAACGAACAACAACCTTGTCCCATAATAATTGAACAGGGGATAATAGCTAAGCCCTAGAAACGATAGATTCATGTATCCCAAAGCAAACTTGTATTAGAAGAATCTCGAGACAGCTACAATCTTTCTGATAATGAAGACAACAATGACAACCCGCATCTTGATAGTTCACTAGTGCATCATCATCACCATCACATTAACAACCATCTACAAGATCCATCTGACGCACAACAACTCAAATAAGCCCAAGAACAAATTCATCGAAAATAATCAACTCCATAGGATCAATTTGGCAACAATCTGCATGTTCCTAATAATACCCATAACGGCAATCATTTCTCACTTCGTAATCACTTGACGCCAATAATCCCACCAAACAGTAATAGCAATAATTCGCATAGTCTTAGTTATTAGCAATAATAAGCAGCTTGCTAAATGGATGAGATGCTCCATCCGTTAGTGAAGGGATTCCATGAATAACTGAAACTTCGATTCTACAGTAAATTTAAGAATGGATAAATCGAAGATCTCAAAGCGCACATGGGTGAATCACCTATTTAATCACTATAGCCAAGTAGAAAGGAGCTCGAATTAGGTAAACCACCTTAGCCGTAGGTGTTTGTGACTAAAAAAAATAAAGACCAACGGATCAAAGAACTCAGAGATTACGAGTAGAAACTGCGTTAGCTTATTAAAAGCGATGGAAGTACAGCTACAGTTGACAGTATTTCGCCTTTCTAATCGAGAATTCATAGAAATTTTAGCTAAAAAATAGTCACGGAACCTGCAGCTCTCAACTCCAATAACATTAATCACAATCATAGCAATAAACTTAACGATCTAGCAATGTCACCGTTGAGTCCAGTGGAAGAATCTCGAACTCAAGCAGAAGATCTCAAAGAAACAACCAAACCTAGCAAGCAGTTGTAGCAGCAGTATTTCTTTTAAGTTAAAGATAATCTTAGAGTTAGAACTCCTGGAGTTAACTAGGTACATACAGTGTCTTCTGAGATGCTAACTCTCGATTCCCCTTCAAGAAATGTTGCATCAAGTTAAGGAAATGCTAAAAAACCATGGAATAAAAGTAGCATCAGCTTGCAAAGTGAAAATGCTTATTCTCCTGAACTCAGATAGGAGAGAATTCCAATGAAGAGAGCAAGCTCATAAGCGCATTAGAGACTGTTTAGCTTAGAAAACATCAAGCCTGTGACTCTCTCTAATTTCCCTAGCAAATCTATTTCCTAAACACATTTCCCTCCAAAGATCGGAAGTAGCAGCATGAATAGTTTCAATTTTGATCAGCAACACTAGCATTAGTAGCAATAACTCTAAAACTACAATAGATCGTCCATTCAATTATAGCCATATTTTTAGTCGAACGCCTATTAAGTGCAATCATCCTCACCACAGACTCTCTAGAATGGATTACATGTTTATAATTTCTTGAATCATTCCCATACAGTTTTTGCCTTGAGCAAGAAGAATTTCAAAAATAGACCTAGTCATGTTCAGCTGATTTCAGCTTCTGTAGAACAAGATAAAGCACCTTCGACAGCTTAATTTCCTTCAGTTACGCTACTAGATTACAAACAAACAAGTGGTGGCAGCAGCAGCAGCAGTGGAAATGTACTGTTTTAAAACCATTTGAGTCATAATAGCAGCTATAAAAGGAATTCACAATAATTACAGCAACTTAACGTATCGTGTCCAACAATTCAAACCAAAGACAAATTAGGTAAATCCCCCAAATAATCCAAATAATAGTTCTCACCGGCGACTACTGCAACTACTGCAACAAATAGTGAGATTAATTCGAATATGTTCTCTAAGAGCACTACCAGCAGCCGCTCTGGATTTCGTCCATCGAAAGGGTTTAATCTCTCGCAGTTTCAAATGAACAAAGAAAAACTGCTGAAACCATCATGATATTAACTTAATAAAATCAAAACAAAGAAATCAAAGATACTCTCTCTCTGTAATAGTATATTTCTGCATATTAAATCCTACTAAACTGTGTTAATGATTGAAATTTCAACTTGTTTATCTACCGAAACATGCAATTTACTTTGTTTTTCTCAGCATAGAAATAATATATTTTTTTGTTAAATTTCATCTAAGACTATTGCTATTGGTATTGTTGTCTTTGCTATCCTTATTAGCAGTAGGATTAAGCAAAGGATGTTGCTAAGGAAGATACTACTTGAGTTCTTCTTTTGATGATTATGCTGCTGATACAGTGAGTGCCTTCATTTTTTGGACTTCCAATTTATTGCAATTATGAATAGTATGTCCTAATCCTCCACAGAATCCACAACCTCCACTTTGAACATCATGTGTGATCTGCTTCAAGAAATGAGGAATAGCTTATTTAGCTTCAATCAGTAACATCTTTAGATCGCTCAAGATATTCTCGTCTTATTGTTTATTCACAAATGTTGTTGCTCTACCTGTTTTCCCGAGTCTGCCAGTACGACCGATTCTATGCACGTAGCTTTCAATCTTTTGTGGATAAGTGAAATACAACAATATTCATATGTGATTGTTATTGGTATTTTAGTTATGTTTGTCTTACATCTTTTGGCATATCAAAATTGATAACGTGTTGGACATTAGGGAAATCTAGACCTTTTGCACCGATGTCTGTAGCTACCAATACATCCTTGTGTCCGTTCTAAAAGTCCTTCATCGCTTTTGTTCTTTCTTCTTGTTCTAGATATTGATTGAACAAAACAAAAAATGATTAACTTTTGACAATACTGAACCATATTTATCCTTTTTGAGTTTACTTTTTCCTCCATGCAGTGCAGTAATGTCGACACCTTTGATGAGGAGATACTCATGGATCACGTCGACATCGGATGATTTATCACAGAAGATAAGGACAGGTGGGTTTGTTTTTCGGAGACACTAAATGAGTTCCTGGAGCTTTTCTTCTTGCTTGATGTACTCAACTTCTTAAATTACGTTGAGATTGACTTACCCAGCACGTCCAATGTTAATGATAATTGGATTGATGAGAGCTTGCTTAGCGAAATCTTGAACTTTTTTAGGCATCGTTGACGAAAACAAAAGAGTCTGTCTCGCACCCTATTTACCTTCAACAAGAAGGCACGTAAGAGACAGGTTGAAAGTGAATATATGAATGAAATAATGGAGGGGAGGGAATGAAGGAAAAGAAAGGAATTAATTGGAAAATAGTAGAAATAAAACTATTTAGATCTTGTATCATTTTTGAGATTGTTGTTATGTTTGTGTACGGGGATATGATCGATGAGATTTCTGATTTCCTTTTCGAATATCATGTCAAGAAGTCTATCTGCTTCATCGAGCACTATCATCCTGCAGATATTCAAGTTATATTTGTCTTTATCCACCATATCAGACATTCTCCCTGGAGTCCCTACCATCTTTTTGATAAAGGAATTGTTAGATTAAAAAAGATAATCTCGAAAATCAATTCCAATCTTTACAATATGCACTCCATCTTTCGCCTGCTAGACCTACTGATACATGTCCATTCCACCAATGCAAAGTGCAGTTTTCAGAAGAGGATATCCAGCACTAGCGAGTTTCTAGCTGTAGTAGCAAGCTAAATCGTATGTTTGAATTGCTAATTCGTGCTAAAACAAACAAAAACAAAGAAATAAATATTGTTGCACTTTCAAAATAGGAATAATTAATCGCTTTACAGATGGAACAATGATCACAGCTAACGGCCCTTCACCTCTGTATACAGGCATGTTCATCTCTTGTTCCAATGCCATGAGTAGAGCTGGGAGCAAGAATACGATTGTTTTGCCTTGACCTGTTGGAGCAATTCCAATCATGTCTCTTCCAAGTAGTCTAGAAAATACAACAATTTGCTTTAAAGGAAAAGAGTTTCATGCAGTTTCTGAATTAATCTGCTTTTTGTGTTAATAATAATTATTTAATCTATTCTATTCTTACGCTACAGGCAACCCAACTTATTGGATAGGTGTTGGCTTCTTCACTTTTTTCTCTCTGAGAATTGCCAAGATGTTCTTCGGGATATTCATATCCTTTTAAAGCAAATATACAATCAGTCTTTTCAGGTAAAAAGAAATAGGTTATTCATCAAATGTTTTTGAATCTTTGATTGTTTTTAATTGAATCTTTAAGTGGATTGCTAGCATAACCGAATAACCTTCAGTTTTAAATGTTTTTTACTTAGAACGAACTGATAGGTGGAGGAGTTTTAAGTCCTTCCATGATAATTTTTTGTTTCTTGAGAATTTTTTATGCTTCCTTTTCACTCATGCTTCGATATTTTGATGGAATACGCCAACTTTTCATATTAAAACATCCGATATTATTTATGCCATAATCTCCACAAACAATTAAGAAACGATGGGGCATAGCAATTTTAAGTCTTTTGTACCTTGTTTGGATGAGAGTTTTGATTTGATTTTTGCGCTCAATCAGCCCACTCAATGCTGTGTTCTTCACAACGGTCATGAAATTCATATTGTCAATCTCATATTCTTCAGCTTCGATCTTCTCCTCTTGAGTACAAAAATCACATTAACAACATAATTCCAGATTTTCATTTTGTTTAAACAATAAAGTAACGCCTCTCAAGCTTCACCACATATCCTACTTTTAACGGTTCAAAAATCTATTTATGTTTATACCTCCATCATCAGAGTCATTTTGTTTTTGTTTGATTTCCTATGCCTTCTCTAAGAGTGATTTCTATTTAGATTTCAACTCATCGAATGTCACTTTTGAACCCTAGTTGTTCATTTTATTCTATTTCCTGTTGATCTGCTTAAAATATGTGCTTTTCCCTAATTTTTTAATAATTTCCCAAAGCAAATTCACCCTTGCAAAGAAATCTCAAAGTTGATTTATCTTTTTTGGTTTATCTTATGCAGATAGACACATATTCTTAGGGCTTTTAATTACTTTTTTGCCTTTTATTAGGGAGGATGAAGGCATTCTAGAAATTCTTTTATTCCTCAAAAGCTTGGAGTGGTTTATTTTCGAATATAACTTCCACTTTAAACTAATATAATTTATTACAAACAGCGTTTCTACAATATATAATCTCAAACAAAACCACATAAAACTCAATCATCTTTTTTGCCTTCAATTTTTATTATCTTGTGTGAGGAAAGATGATTGATTTCGCTTATCAAGGAAGAGCCTTTCATCGAACGGTGTATTGGGAGTGTCTTAAAATACATTATAATCACTTTCTCTATACTACGAATCGTTCTTATGTCTGAGTAGCACTGAATCCATATTTTTCTTTGTCAGATTCTACGCAGTGATATGAGAATTTGAGTTATAAATGAAGTCTTTTAATCTCTACTGCATCGCTTCGATTTCCCTTTCTTCTTTTTCAATCTGAGACTTCTCAAATAATCTAAGAAGGGAATAAACAAAGCAGCAGTTAAATCAATCATATTCCTTCTTTTTATTGTATGTACTTTTCATTAATAGTATTGATGAGTGTAGTCTGATTGATTTCAAGTTAGTTGATTGCCTTCTGGATTTATCTGCGAGCTTGATTAGCTGCATCAACTTGGTTCATCTTGCTTTCGATATTTTCATTTTTCCTAGAATGTTTCTTCTCGATTTCTTCAAGCATATCATCTCGTTCACTTTTATCTTATTGCCACTAGCAGAAGCAAAATCAATTATTTATATGCTCAATTATGCTTCTAAACTCTCCAAAAATAAAGATTAGATAAAACAAATAACTACTCCATTCTGTTTCTTATCAAAGTCTGTTTTTGCTTCAAGATATATCTTCGTAAGAGCCTGCAGATTTTCTTCTTCTTCAGCGATTTTCAACGTTGTAAGTTTGAGTTACCTCGCTTGATCGCCCATTAAAAGCTCTTTCACGTAGATCATATCACATCTATCACATATTCGAACAAATCTGCCTGCTTTCTCTGGATCTTCCCTCTTTTTGGGGGAGCAATCTTCACATACTCGTCGAGCACAGAATTTACTGGAAGTTTACCATTATTTTCAAAAACATATTTTTATTAGTTTTGAGAGACAATCGTTTGAAAGAAAACAAATTTTCTATTCCATACCAGACATGTTCTTATTCTCTTAAAAGTTATTTCTTGCACACACCGCAGCTTTCTCCCTAGGAATTTCTCTCTTTTGGAGCAGCCAACCGCTTGAAAATAGTGTCGCCTTGACGTGGAAATGCCAAAAGAATAATTAAGGATCTCTCAGAAATAATTCTTATTTTGTTGTTTTAAGATATGAATTGCGCTAACCTGTTTTAGATGAGCGTTGGCGTCGGATTGTAGATTTGATCTCTGAAACCTCCTTCAAGTAAACTTCTGTATTTTAAAGCAACAAAGATCACTAGTTCAGAGGATAATAAAGACCAATAAGTAAATCAAAAAGAACCTTCATATTAGTCATTTTCACTGTCTTTGTTCATATCCCCTCAATCTGATGATAGCTGTTTTCTTGGTTATGTATTTTAGATTGCAAAAAAGTTCCCATCCGAAATTATTTCAGACTTTTCTTTATTCTTTTTTAGGAAAATGTGAACGGAATAAAACAGTAAGCTAAAAACAAGAAAGAAGAATGAAGGCAATGTGCACGATAGGGAGTTTCTTTTGAGGGATTAGTTAGGTATGCTCCATTTAGAGGAAAGTTATTTGCTTAACGAAAAATACGCATAAAATAGCAGAAAAAGAAAAATGCAGGTTTTAATTAGGGTAACTTCTCTTTTATGATTTAAAGGCTAGCATTCCTTTGATGGAAATGTGAAAGATTTATTAGCTGCTGTCGCTTTTTGGTGTACAAATAAATACGAAGATCAGGGTATTTAAAAAACAATTTTCTCAATTAAACAAAGCTTCGTAGTTGAAATTACTAACTTACCGTGTATATGAGAAAATAAGAGGCTATCAATAGACCTTTCAAAAACCAAAAATAGAATAATTTATAGGCTGTTCATTCAATAACTGCAACCCATCAGACATATAACAGAAAACAAGATTTAATAAAATTTATCTTAGAGCTTTATTCCTAAAATTTCTTCTCAATTCTTAAAAACCTATTTATCTATTCAATTTGAATAAGGGTAAAATAATGAATCCTATCATGCTAAATAAAAAATATGGTGAAATTTACTCAAGCAAAGGAGATCTTCTCACTTTATCATTACTTGCATTTATTTCAAAGTTTCGCGAATTTCTTTTATGGCAACATTCAAAATATATGATTAAGCCTTAGAGACAGTAAGCCTTGTGTGATGCTTTAAGATTTTTTTTGAAGGAAAACACTATCAATTTGGAGATATTGCTTTGAGCGCAAACAATTAATGACTTTTTTTCTGATTAAATCATCATCCAAGCCAATTTTCATTTTAATCAAAGGTACACGCGAATTATGAATAACGAAAGCAATTTCCTTGAGCTTGAAGGTGGAGGGGACACAGATTTCAATGAAGACGAAGGACTTGTTTATAACATCAAACATGTTCTTGATCATAACACTGTTAAGCAGCTTTTTAAGTTTGTTTTCATTTAGATTTGCTTTCTGTGCAAAGATCTTTTTCACTTTAAAGAATTTGAAAAACAAATGTATTTTCTTGAATCCTGCAGGCTGATGATTACATTGAGGAGCTTTAACTTGCTGAATAGGCGCATGATGAATAGATTAAAGTAAGGCATCAAAGATAAAAAGAGAAGATGAATCGATTCTGCTACCTTGAGATGATCGTTTATAATTTTCTTAATAGGGACTATGCTTCAAGAAAGCAGATGAACTCGCAAGGAATTTCTCGAAGTTCTATGCAATGAAAGAGTAGATCTCAAGCTTAGAAGAAAAAATGGGATATTTCGCTGCTAAAATAGAAGTAAACTCAAACTGCATATTCACAATTTGTAGGTTCCTTTTGTTAAATTCATTCGTTGCTGTTTAGATATGTCGCAAGCAGAATCAGTACGACAAATTGGAGATCAAGTAGAAAGAGAGGCTATTACTTAATATTGAGAGCACTTTGAAATTATTGAACAACACAAAGGAGATGATTGAACTAGTTACAAAAGCTATTTACAGCTTGAAACTGAAGAAATATTAGCCATGCATGAGAAGTATCCTCTAGCTACAAAAGATCTAAGATTCCGCTAGCGATTCTGAAGCATCCATAATTCCTTCATTTTAGGCACTCTTAAGCTAAATTCTCCCGATGATTATCACCAAAATACATATGTACAGCATACACAACAAATAAATAGAATAATAATGAGTAGTATCCCAAGCGATTCACTTCAGATTAAAGATGATTTTCTTCTAATGATATTCTCCTTTTTCTGCTTTCCAGCGATTTAGAAGGGATGATTCGCGAGTGGATAAAATACTCCAAAGACAAACAAAAAGAGTTTGGAGCATAGATGTTTACTTAGATCGAATCAGCCTTGAAAAACCAAGTCTACGAAGAGCTCAGAATCTAAGGTGGCAGACAAACTAATGCAGGAATGGGCATGAGAGAAAGTTTATTTTTTAAGCGAGAAAGTGTGACTAATCGGGTCAGTATAAATTAATTAAACCGATAAAGCATTATGAACAGTGGAACCTTCGGGAATGATAGACAGTCGATGATGATGCGAAACAGCTAAAACCGCATGAGTATTAGCTAATCTAAAGCTAGTTTATTTGAAAGCACCTCTAATTATCCTTAAACAGCGATTCCATTTTCCAGAGCAGATTTCTCTAGAACTTCAAGAGTTTCTAAAATCAATAACATGCCACAAGGGAAGAGTCTCTAGAAAGAATGGAAAACAGATGGAATTATTGATTTCTTCTAGCTCAAGTAGCCCCAAAGCATCTATGAAATGATGAAGGAAAAATAAATTTTCAATGAGACCTTCAAGCAAAACAGAATGGGATTGCTTTATTAAGTATGCGAAGCTGGGGAGCTAAGAAGTAAGAATTATAAATGCTGCATAATATGGGTTTTCAATGTTTGAAAGATCTGTTGATTCTAGAGTAGATTATTGATCTTTTTGTTTTGTGAGAAGATTCAAAGCAATTCAGAGAATTCTTAGAGAATGTAGTTGGATTTTTCATCGTCGAAAAGGAGATAGAATAGGGCTTAAAAGAAGCCAGCTGTTTACAAGCAATGTGGGTAGAAGGCATGCAGCATATTGAAATGAAGTTCAAAGTAAGATAAACTGAAAAATATTCAAAAAATCTTGGATTGATTTTGAGATTTATTGAATAATAATATTATTTTGAAAAATGACTAAACACAGAGTTATTTTTGCAATCTAAGCGACGAAAATGAATTCATTCCCTCAAAGAATGAGATCGTGCTATTCTCTAATATTCTCTACAAAATAGGATTAGAAAGTGCTTCACTCTCCCTCATGAAAAGTACATGAATTCACATATCCAACTAAATCTCTTTTTCTTTCTCACATAAAACTTGCCAAAAAACTTAATACAATTATTTTCATTTTTTTGCAAACAGTAATCAAGGATTCGCTGTTGCAGTTCACAAACAGAATCATCTACAACATCAAACAATCTCAAATAGAAAGAATAGTCGACTGCAGTTTTGTTTCCATCAATATTCAAGAATAAGATGATTATGGTAAAAGAAATAAAAAATATTCTGACCAAGCAATCACTTTACTTTGTTTTAATTGCTCAGTGATAGCAAATTCAAGAAAAACCATTCAATTTCTCATTTTTTCATTAA
>Ga0302285_10002331_pt1 | contig 10613 bp, 10 predicted proteins | sample III_Fen_E2_2_FD_200455 | JGI IMG/M metagenome (GOLD analysis project Ga0302285, IMG submission 200455) | Peat permafrost microbial communities from Stordalen Mire near Abisko, Sweden - III_Fen_E2_2 | ecosystem: Environmental > Terrestrial > Soil > Wetlands > Permafrost | place: Sweden: Abisko...
CGATATGGGTGACATTGTCAGCATGTCAGTGACTGTCAAAGACTTAGAGTTATATCGGTGTAATTTCACGGATCTACATCAACGAAAACTCAAGCACATCCCAAGAAGGAGCATTCTCATGCCAATGAATTTCTTATGGAAAATGAAGAAATATCTCTAAATTTCTGGCAAACCACATTTCCCGATTTATTACAATGTCAAACATGATATTAATTTAGATGACACTGCTGTGAAATTCTCCTACAAGGACATCCATTTAGTCAAGCGAGCTATGGAATATCAAAAGGTTGATCTCTTGAATGTGAGGAAAGATCCAGAGCAAGTACAAGATTTAGACTTTAAAATGCTTGTTTTAAAAAACAAAAACAGAAATTATTTCTGCTAATTTTGTGTATTTTTATCTCATTTTAATTTAAATTCAGTTAAGAATGCAAGCAGAAGAGGAAGAGCTAATGAAACAAGATGGTAGGTATGATTAAATCACTCCTTAATAAACTGTCTTCGATTGCGTGATCCACGGGTTGAAGGTCTATGTGATCAACGAAGGTGAAGGGAGCTGCGTGCCTGTGCTTGAAGTTGCCGTTGAAGACTCCTAAATGGTCTACAACAAATCAAATGTCAAAAGCATAATTTCGGCGATTACAAAATTCAATGTGTAGTTTTATAACCCATCAACGAGCAGATGGGAACCTGTAGTGGAGCACTCCGCTATTGACTTTGATGGATCGTTTAATAATTTTGCGAACCCACGGAAATGTTTCTTATTAGAATTGAATCCGTAGTATGATGAATTAGCAGTTAATTTATCGAAGGAGCTTCTGAACATCATCAAGCACACAACGTAAAGTTGGGGAAGAGACGCGCTTGCAATTGAAGCGGAAGAAAAAGCGTATGTTTAACGATAACGGGATCATTAGTAAGCGTTTATGCATTAGATAACGGAAGAACCAGATGAATAAGTTGATGATTAAACAAGTAGTGATCAATCAGAATAGCCGTAGATACTATCAGCTCTGTCGATTTACTAGACAAGACTCACTGCGAGAGCTAGATTTTCGTAACCATAGAGCAGCACAATGTTGTAGTAATTACCGACTTTGGGGTTGCGAGGATAGTTGTCTAGTGACAGTAGTAGCAGATCATAAGGGAGAGAACACAGAGATTCTTCAGGCTAATCCAATGATTTTGCTTAGAAAGGTAGTTTGAAGTATCTGCGGGAGACTTAATCCCCTGGTGATCTTCTAGGGATGCTCAGGGAAACATCAACTCATTATTAAGATTATGAGAAAGATTCCTTAGAGTATGTGTCACCTTACACGATTAGAAATGAACTTGGATATGCGATTTAAATAAAATCGGACAATGAATTGGAGTATTCAGGAAGATAGACATACATGCAACCTGGAGGATATGTGAATCATCCTGGGTATACGATTCCATCTTGGACAGAAATGAATTACTAAATTGATTCCGACAAGGATTCTGCGTTTTTCAGTGATCGCCATCGTAAAGAAAAAAGGACTATTTCTTTGAGTTTAAAGCATCCGCACCTCGAATTCGATCCTATTACAGGGATTGATCTTGACTCTGTCTAAAAAACTAAAGTAACCTAATCAAAATATTTTTCCCTTATTCCTTAACTAACTCAATTCTTTTCCAGCATATGCTGTAAAGTCGATTGGAGAAGGGTGATAAGTAAGTGCAAGTGATTGTCGAAGTAATCCCTCAGACAACTAGAAAAATGATAATTTTCAGATCATCTCTGACGTTTATCAATAAACTCAATGAGACATTAGAAATCTAACTGAAAGACCCAACATAACAAGACAATCAAAATCAAAGCAGCTAAATCTCAAATGGCATCAACAACTCGAATTCGATATTTGATTTGAACAACTCTGGTTCAATGGAGTCATCTTCGACGTTCTTCTTAGTAGGTCCAAATCAACGCTTGTGCATTCCATTTGATAAAATCGGCCATATATTACTTTTCAGATTCAGCTAAACGATATGCTTCTCGATTAAGCAAATCGACAGCCAAGATAATTTAAATAAGAATAAGTAAATCTTGACTTTGAATTATTGTGTTGAGAAAGCCTTTTATCAAATACAATAATTTCTAAAAAATACACTTCATTTTTTTTGTTTTCAAGATGGTCAAAGAAGATCGTAGATTTCCGTAAAATCGGAGATATTAAGTAAGACATAATCAGCTATCCAATCGAGCACAGTAATGATAAGATCTCGATGATTAAATTCATCAAGAGATCATAAGGTGAGTGCATCATCCAAGCTGAGCCGAGTATCATTGTCAAAAATTGTCTCCCGCTATTTATGAAATATAAACTGTATTTCGAGAATCCTTAAAGTGAAGTAAGGACATTCGATGGTATGCTGTAAATCTAGTAAGAAGTACAATCACATTACGTTTCACTTACTCACAGGGTGCTCATTCAAGGTAAAAAATGGAAATTAAGGGATTTTTGTGTATTAAATATTTTGTGTTTTTGTTGTTGTTAATAAATCTAGTGCAGATTCCTGGCTATCAGTGGAGTAAGAAGGCTTTACTTTATAGCCCTGAGACTAACGAGACTTAAGTAGATAGAATTGAGGTTTTTGATCATTAGTAGTATTCTTAGTTTTTGGAGGTATCAAAATAAGAGAGCACTTTTGGCAGCAAGAAATATTTTATCTACACACCGTAATTCGTTATCAATGAGACACCATATGATATTTTCTTCTTCACATAAATCAAGAAGATTGTAAGATTCATTATTTAGGGGTATGCTTGATGTGGGAGATATTTTGGAAAGGGCGAAAAAATGGGTTGGATAGAAGAATTGTTTTTGATTTTGAATTGAAACTCACAACAAAAAAACAGACGAAAATCACTTCGGGATAAAGAGTAACGGGGTCATCTATCAAGGAAGATTTCTATGATTAAGAAGAATAACGAGATTGGTACTCTCATTAGAAGATATCAATGCTGTCAAACTACTAAAATCTGTTGATTTCGTTGAGCTAAAATGGAGATTGTCTCTCTGAAAAACTTGATCTTACAACTTTCGGCAAAAAATCTTTTGACTTAAAAGTAAAACAATCAATCAATCTAAGAAAACACATTTCATAAGCTGCTTAATTTATTTGAGTTATCTTCTTTCTTTTTTTTTAAAAAAAAGGTTCCTATTAAAGGTGAGACAACTTCGCTTTATTAGTTTGGAATGAATGTCTCCTTGATATGTGCAGATTCAATAAAGTAAATTTATGTTAAATGTATCACAATAAGTCCTCGGTATATCTTAGTCAATAAGGTAACAAAAATACAAATGATTTTGAGATGCATTTATCTGAGAATTTATGTTTTTTGTTGGTAGACCCGCTTTAGCATGAGTGTATGCTAGAATGGAGAGGAAAAGTGTGTGACGATTGTAGAAGCAGAAAGTCGTCTTCCGTTTTACTGGAGTGATTGCGAAAAGAAGCATTCTTTACGAGTTCGTGTGTAGGACGAAAATGAAAACCTATGGGGATGGAGTGGTCCTATTGAAGTTGAAGATACAATGAAAGCGAATATGGTGTCATTTTGTCTGAGAAATGAGCATAAACCAGACAGTGCTAGGTTCATGAAGCTAGACATAAGAGAGGATGAGTAGTTAGTTTATCTGGTGATACATGAATGCAACAATATTGACGATGCTGTTTACTACATAGAAAACAAATTAGTAGACATAAATGTCTAAATCGGACAGCAAGGAGAAAAATTGTAAGAAGCAAACAAAAAGATTAGAAAACCAAGGGAAGAAAAGGGATATTTTTGGATTATTTTACTAAAAGTGTGCAATACTTATGATGTGTTTTTGAATGTAGATAATTTGAAGTTGAAAGCTAGAGTTAGTGCTAGTTTGGATGGGAAAAACCAAGACCTGAGAAACTAGTTACTGTGAATCTATTATTTAAAGGAAAATACGAAGGTTAGTATGAGATTGAACCTTTAATTCTTGATCTCGAAGACAACGACAGCGAACGAGAATATGAAATTGGTTCACTGACAGGCTAAGATCAATTGAAAGTTTACATTATGATCTGTTTGGAAGGTTCCACAAAGAAAGTGAAATTCTACTCTGAACTTGAGATCCACGAGCGAAATAGACTTGAGGATAATCTAGATATTCAAGTTGGAGCGAATATAAAGTCTTTCAGTATCGCACTCATAAGCTGGAACAAATTAAAAAGGTAAGAAATTGCTCTGTGCACTTTAAAGCAGATAGAGTTTGTCATGCTCTAAACTCAAACTGAACGAACATGCTAAGTGAAACTTGGGTTTATTTAAATTGACAATAATCTCTCCCTATCGACTCCTTACCCAGTGGTATTCACACCTTCACTTTATGAGTAAAATAATTAACCAAATTATAAAACAATTATGATATTTTACTTTTAATATCAAAATAATCCAATGTATTCCATATAAAATGAAGGTCAAGTCAATTTAATATTCTTTATTTTTAACCACGAACTCCAAGGAAAATGCAGAAACTCAATCGTCCACATTTCAGCTTAATCTTGGTTTAGAATATCAACGGGAAGAACATAAAAATAATCAAGAGCGTGAAATGCTAATTGTAAGCTTCAACTGTGCGATTATCAGATTCCTTCTTGGATAATCTAATTCACTTCGCTCAAGAATGCACGCAACCTATCCCAATCCACTCTAAGACTCTCAACTCCTCCGAAATCGGTGAAAGTTTCTCAGATCTTCCAATCAACTCTGACATGAAAAACATCCTGAATAAAAATAACCGATCAAGCACATCGCAAAGCCTATTTGGTGACAACAATGTCTACGTTAATGGACTTGTCAGTGACAGCTCGAACAATCAACTACCAATAAATAACATTGCAGCTAACAAAACAATTTATTTGAACCAACCGAACAATGGAACTCTCCGCAACAATAGCAACAACAACCCTAATGAAAACGGCAATCAAACGAAAGACACATTTGAATGGTAGTACTCGAAATTACCAAATGTTAGTGGGATCACATATATTAACGAAATTGAGATATATCCGATTGACTTAGATCTGTCTTTTAAAGCAAACACACGGGAAAATACATCGAATCAATCGTTCTTTGTGCTGAATATCTTCAAAGCAATAGGGTTGGCATTCAAAAATGTCGACAATGCTTCAGTGAAGTTGAAACGGACGAAACTTTAGAATATGCTGGATACAACTTCCGGTGCGATAAGAAGAATTATCAAGAACTATTATATGGCTGTGATATCGATATTCTTGAATATGATTGGATCGTTGAATCTATTTGCAAATCCACTTGGTTTTGCGAAGAGTATCTACATTGGGTTCAGTGATTTAATCAGTTATCCTATCGAAGGATTCATAAAAGGACCAATTGAAGGGAGTATTTCTGTGTTTAAAGGTGTTGGTAGTTTAGCTAAGAATACAATTTCAGGATCATTCAATTCAATTTAGTCACTTGCTGAACCACTTTCAACAGTCTGCTGCACGTTGTCTTTGGTAAAATTTGTTTAGAATCGTGTTATTTTGAGTGCTAAAATTTGGTTTAAAAATAAAAAAGGACGATATTTATCAAGAATAACGAGCTCACATATTCTCATTCCATCCAAATCATTTATTCGAAGGAATAGGATTAGGAGCTTGGGCGTTGTTTGCTGGTATTCATCGAGGAGCTTTTGGTAATAAACAATCATTTCTCTTTCGTTTTATGATTTTTTGCTAAAAATTTTAATTTTTAATTTGTTTTTGTCTATTCAGGGTTATTTGACATGCCCTACAATGAAGGAAAAAAGAAAGGTTTTGTAGGTGCATTGAAAGGCACTATGAAAGGCATAAGTGGATTGTTCTTTAAACCATTTTGTGGTGGATTTGACTTTGTTGCTAAAACTGCTGAAGGAATCAAAAACACTGTAACATTCCTCGATGACAAACCATCTAACACTCGTATGAGAAGAATTCGGTCATTTTACGGTATCGATTAGTATTACAAGGAATTCAACGAAGAAGATGCAAGAATTGCGCAGCTCTTTAACGATTACATGAAGAGTAAATACAGAGAAGCAGCATTCATCGGTGCGTTTGTGCTCCATGATCCAGAAACACAAAACGAAAAGCTCCTGGCGATAACTTTGAAATACATTATTTTGATGCAAAAACATAATAATAGATTCATTTGGGATGTTGATACCAGGAATATATCTGAAATTCAATCAACTGAAAGCACTATCAAAATCATGGCAAAATTACAAAATAAATTCTAGGTAAACAACACAACTACTTTGGTTTGTTTTCAAATTTTCAGATCGTTCTTGTTGCCTTATCAAATGTTTTTATTTTGGGTTTAGATATTTGAAATCTCCAATCTCTCAAAAGAAGCAATCGACATCATCTTGGATAAAATAAATTTCGTAAAGGAGAATGTGCAAATTCAAAGAGACGAAGAATGAATAAACTTGAGAATAACGAATTGTCTCTATGATTTGAATAATTTACTTGGTTTGATTGTTTGTACAAATATTTGACAAATGAAATGCTGAAAAGGAATGATATTCAACAAAAAACAAAATGAAATTCAGATTGTATTTCTCTTCCAATTAGCAGTTATGTTCATCCAAAGAAATAAATATTTCATAGCAATTACATCTACTAATCTTCTTGAACCTCTTCATCATCTGATTCTAGATTGATTGTTTCAGCAAACTAGAATTTTTTGGCAGCCATCCTCGTTTGATCTTCATCAATTTACAACTCTTACACATCTGGATGATCTTGATTAAAAGCTCTTTGCAACGGTGCAAAATCATACGGTTCTTCCGTTGTAATTAAGAAATGTTCGTTATTGTTTTCTTCTGATTCGATAAAGTAATATCTGCTTGGATTATCTTCCATTATTTGCATGGCTTAGACTTTCTCCGCGCTAGTTAGTTTCAACCCATCTACATATTCTTATCGTAACTGCACTTACGATTTGCCGTTAACTAATTTGTTTTTCTCAGCCTTTTGAGAGTATTCGATCTGAGTGTTCTGAGCAGTTCCACTTTTAGCATAGAGTTTAGATAAGAATCGAATTGATTTAGGACATTTTTTCATGGCTCGAAGTTCACTTAGCAAAAATGAAACTATGTACTCACTCAACCAAGTTAAACTCATCGTGGGGATTAGAGAAAACAATAAACTATCGAAGCATTCCTATGCCGAATCAAACTCCCTTTTGTTGTTGCTATTCCCAGAGGTACTCGAATTCAATTATTCGATTTTATCATACACTTAAAACAACCATTTTTGTTAATTTTTTCTGATTTAGTTCTTTCTAACTTATCCTCTTTACTTAATCGACTTCACTTCAAGTTAATATCCGCATTCATATTAAGGCCTTTTGAGATCTAAGAAATATCGATGCGCCATGTAAGCAATCGGTACGGGTATCGACTAAGGAGCTGGGGTATCTGTCGATACTTTTTCTTAGGAAAGATAATTCTTCCGAGATAGCTGCGATTTTTAGTAAAGATACGATAACTCACCCGTGCATTCACGATGGAGAGTTGGTAGATCTTTACCTAGACTTAGCAGGAGATGGATTTTAGAATCATAATACCCAAAGAATATGTCGCCTATTGTAAGATCTTCCGGTAAATTATACAGTTACTTTTGTCGTTTGAAAAATTTTTCAATTGATAAAATCCAAATTGCTTCTATGTTTTCAGAGATAAGTCTCTTTTCTAGTTTGGAGCCAGAAGCTTTACCTAGGAGACTCTAAAATAAGAGAAAACATTAGAAATAAAGTAAAAAGGATGTTCAAAAGAAAGTGTAATAATCCATAAATTTTAGTTTTGTTTACCTCTAGAATAGAAGAATAAAGTAGTTAATAATTGATTTTATTAAACGCCGTTTTCATGTCTAAATGATCATCATAACATGGAAAATTCGATGATTATGTCTATTGCTATTATGCAGCTTTTTTCATTTTCGATTGGAACGACAGAATGAGATCATAAAGATTCTCATTCAGAAGGAAAAAACTAGAACTATCAGCTGAAACAATTATAAAATATTATGCTTGAAATTCCTTAATATAGATTGCAGCTAGTAAATATGCAGTTTGTCGAAGAGGAGACAACAACGAAGGGAGTCTGCAGGCTGACATAAAGCCATCGTTAAACGCAATAACATTGTTATTCTTGATATTTTCATCTTGGTTTATGGCACTTTCAGGCGGTTAAAGTTATTCTAAATTACTGACATAAGTTGGCAGACCAAACTTCAAGATAATTTTGTTGTTGTTGGAGATCTCTATCGGAGTGTGTAGTTCAAATAATTCAAGACATTACCTAGGGAAGCTCCTTTGACTTTATGTAAGTTAATATGCAAACCGATTGAATGAAAGAAGTTACTAAGAATTAATAGAAAATTTTGAAGCAATTTCTCTTACGGATATTGGCAATTCATCAGCTTAATTTGAGTTTCCAGTTACATGAGTGTTGAGCTTTAAGAGATATGGCCTAAATGGTAAATACTCAATTTCGTCGATATTTCGAGAATCATTTGGGATGTTCAGGAACTCAGTTTTTTTAACTTAAAAAAATGGAATATCTTCGATTAGATGATTCATTTCATATTCTTAAAATTCCTGTTATTATTACGCAAATTGCAATAACTGCTATTGATCTAAAAATTAGATAGTTGGTTGTCTTAGCAATGTATTATTGAAATTATGATTTATATTGGTAATACTAACAGGATCTGCATCTTCATTTGAGCTATTCGTAAATTCAACTTTAATTGGCTACAAATTGTCACTCTGTCCAATTGGATGTTCTTCATTGGTGAATTTATGAACACTATCTGTCTCAGATATTTCGATTACAATAGCTTCACTTTTTTTGGCTTTTTTCTTAGCTGAATTAGAAGCAGATACGACTTTGTTTACTAAGTTAATCATGTGATTCTTTTTCTTGATCATAATTCCACTATCATCACTGCAACTACTATCATCATCTTCCTCATCTTCGCTATGAAAAATAACAGCAAGAATTCATTTGACATTTAATCATCAAATTCCAAAAAAAAGTTAGTAGTTTTTAGCCAAATCATTACTCCGAAATCGAAGATCTTTTTCTTTTCCTAAACGTAATGCTACTTTCTGCATCATTTTCTGCTGTTTTACTTGAGTCTTCTTCCTTTATCATGCTCTTCAATATGATACTTGAGTTCATTAAAAAGGCATCCAATCTTCCGCTTGAAATTCCTTAGAGCACACAAGGATTCACGAAAATACCTCGAGATAGACTCAAGTCGTAAGAGTTGCTTTTCGGATTAATGCTGTAATCCTAAGGAAAAGAATAATATTAAAACAAGATAATATTTCCCAGTTTTGTATTCGTTTGCTTTTTTACCTTGGCAACTTCTTAAATGTGGTCGAATTAAAATGCTGAAGATATTAGGAGCTTCTCTGCAATAAGCTGTCGTTGAATCCATCCTCCAAAGTATTCAAGTGTCTGCCAAGTAAAAATTGTAACAAATTAGCAAAAAATGGTAATTTTTGAGCTTCTTTTAAGTAAAAGTTGTCATTTTTGAAAATAATCTCTATTTGTCGTTCAACCTGCTTGATAGCTGAGATTAAGCTATCTCTATCACTTTGAAGAAGATAGCTATCAAAGAGACCCATTAAGAAGAATGTATTCGATGATGGTCTGAGAGGAGTGATATCAAAGAAAACCACTGAAAAGAACGCATCTTATGAGGAAAACAACTATTATCTGGATGATTCTTTAAAGAATATTTTGTTTTTCGGCAATTAGCAGGTAAATCTCTAGTATTTCCAGAATTTAGTTGAGAATTCCATGACGAATTTAGCCTGTGTGGTAGTCTTGAATTAGTCTTTGAAACCCTTAAGTTTGGGCTTGTAGTCAGAGGGTATATTTATCTCCAAACTTCCTATTCGTTCATTCTTTTTGAAGTTAAACACAAAATATCAAAGAAACAACAATAAATATTATTTTATTCTTTTTTTTCTCATGATAACTAATGATTTTTCTGCTTAATTCCAATTGTTTACTGAAAGATCTTAAACTGTGGGTTAAAGCACAATGAGATGTGTTTCTTATGCTAATCCATTAGCAAATTGAGCTTCAAATTAACTCGGATTTCGCTTAGATTAAGATATCCTACATATGCTGCTGTCTATGAAATGAAACCTGGTGAAACTCCTCAGTTATCTCAGACAAAGCTCTTAACACCCAGCAAGACACACCCAGACGTTCTGCATTGGTTCCTCATTGTTTAATAATCGATTCTCTTTAAGAAAAGAAGTTCAAAATATTTTTTTATTCATTTTTTCCTTTGCTTTTAATCAAACTTTCAAGTTACTTATGGCAGATTTGAACAGTTGAACTGAAGACTATGGGAGGATTTAGAGAGTGATGAGCTAAGTGATGAATGCTTCGATGATTGTACTTTCTTCTTCGACGAATTGACCTTTAGCTTTTTTCTTAATGATGCATGATCTTACGGTTTCTTAATTTTTAGATTTGCTTTTAAGAATTTTTTTAAGAATCTCACCGACTTGAGCTATGCCTTAT
>Ga0302285_10002332_pt1 | contig 10611 bp, 4 predicted proteins | sample III_Fen_E2_2_FD_200455 | JGI IMG/M metagenome (GOLD analysis project Ga0302285, IMG submission 200455) | Peat permafrost microbial communities from Stordalen Mire near Abisko, Sweden - III_Fen_E2_2 | ecosystem: Environmental > Terrestrial > Soil > Wetlands > Permafrost | place: Sweden: Abisko...
TTGGCTTTCTATACAAATTCATCTTCACTGCTACTACTCTCAGAAGACAAAGAAACAGTATTTTTAATAGCAACTTTGCTAGGTTAATTATTAGTAGAATGAATATTACTCTAGACAACTCCAGTTGCTACTGCTGCTGTTATTGTATTCTATCCCTTCTTAGCATCCTTCTAAGGTACTTTAGCTTAGTCTTCAGTATTATTCTTCTTCTTATTATTACTGTTATTATTAATATGTTTATTATTATTACTGATATCACTATCACTTTAGCTACTATTACTACTACTCTCTATCTCCATAATCTAATTTCTCTTATTCATGTCGTCCAGCTTTTTAGGTTTCTCTATTTCGATTTCCATGTTCACCGTCTCTCCATTATTTCCTTCATCATCACTCGATTCAGATGATGACGATAAGGACACATATTTATTATTCTTCGGCTATGGCTATTATGGTTTCTTTACCTCAACTGGCTATATATTATTATTCTTTCCATTATTCACTTTATTATTATTAGTACTACTACTATTACTGTTAGTTACAACAGGAGCGTGCTAAACATCAGCATGAGCAGCTACAACAGGAGCAGAAGCAGCAACAGCAGGTGTTGCTTTTTACTATTTATCGTTCTTCTACTTCTTATTCCCCTCCGTTATTGTAGTTTTCGCTGCTTACCAAGTAGTAGCTTTCTCTTCTTATGCAGTTTATTATTTTCCTTTGACTTGTTCATTATGTACTTATTTCTACTTCTCTACTATCTTTGCCTTCTGCTATATCTCAGTATTCAGTTCATTCACCTTGTTATGCTTATTATCTTCCTTCTCTTTCTGCTTATTCTCCTGATTCTTCTACTTATTCTTCTTATTTCTCTATTGAGTCTTTTTATTTTTGGATGCTTATTTATTATCACTAATCTAAGCAATCTACCCGTTTGATTCTCCTCCAGTAGGTTTCACAGCAGCATTACTGCTATTTTGATTATTGTTTCTCTTATTCTACGTATTATTATCCTAATTAGCATTTTCATTATTTCTAATCATTTTCCTTTATTTTGCCTCCAATCCCTTGAGCTTAGTAAGCAACAACTAGTCATGCTTGTCAATAGGCTAAATCACACACGTAACATGCGCATTATGCTCGAGAATATCCTCGACAATCTCTGAAACAGGCACGGTGCAGTCCATGTATTTCAAGACTTCCACGCGGAGATTTGAATATTTCTCCTCAACATCCTTGATGTCATTCTCCCCACTATTGCTATTACTGTTATCTTCATCTTCATCATTCTCCTTGATGAATGTCTCGTAGAATTTATTATTAATCAGCAGTAGAAGCTGCTTAATTGTCATTTTCTTCGGTGCTGCAATGACCATCTTCGCGCCCCAGTTTGAACTTACCTAAAGTCTAATCTTATCCCCACTTGGCGGCATCGAGAAAATAGGGATCAGCTATTATGCGATCTAGTTTCCTTGCCCATCAGCTAAGTATTTCTCCCAGTCGGCACCAGTGTTGTTGTTGCTATTGTTGCCTTCCATTTCCAGCAAAGCGTTCGTCTCTCTTATTTGTATCCTAAAAGAATATTGATTTGTCTAAATTATCTTTTTTTTTTCGTCTTTTAATTTTGTTCTTTCGTCATTCTCCTCCTTCGCTAAATGCTACGAATGATTAAGAGTCTTTCGCTCTCTTTCTTCTTATCCTTCCTCCAAGCTCTACTTTGGACTAGAAGTAATTCGATTTGTGTTAATATTTCATAAATATTGATTTAATTTAAACACACGAAAAAAAAAATTATTTTGTAAAATATTTATTGAATTCTTTGTAAAAATTTAAGTCATCGAGAGACTCAAAAACATAAAGGGAAACAACAAAGTAGGCTCCATCATTCATTATGATCAGTTTGTATGGGATAAATATTACTCTTTAATCACACAATCCAAACATTAGAGATACAACAGATGCATTTGAGTTATATTTTTGGCATAAAGATTACTCTCAGAATATGGTTATTTACTGAATACTGCACGTAATCCTTGGGAAGGGTGATGTGCTGGTTAAATATTTCTGCAACGAATGGATTGGAAGAACATATTACAAGCGTTACAGAGTTTCTAATGGAGTTACAAGTTTGAAAAAGAAATAATTACAATCTAACTTTAATAACAACTAATAAAGACAAAGATTTTTCAGAAAAGATAATTTTAATATGGTATTTGTTTTACCTTGGAAAAGTAATAAGCCTGTAGGAGAGGATAGACAGCTAATAGATTATGCATTCCTTCGAGTATCCCCTCTTATTTTCAGCACAAAAATTAATCAAATCTCCTTTTTTGTATCTGCTTAACTTACTAAATTTATGTAAATCTTAGGAAACAACTAACTATCCACAGATTCTTTATCTATTGAGAAGAGACTGTAACAATATCTGTTTTAACCTTGCTTTAGTTAATTTGTTCGTCTCTGTTCTTTTGAGTCATTTTAAATATCCTAAAAGATATTTCATTCCTTTTTCCACTATGAGAATTCTTGATTGTTTCTTCTTCTTCTTCTTCTTCTTCTTCTTTATCTTCTTGTTTTCACATGCAATTCGTCATCAAAACAATCCTACTCATCAAAATGGTTCTAGTTCCTTTTTTCTAATTCTTCTCAGAAAGTGAAAATATCTCCTGCACACACTAATTGAAAGATTAAAACAAACTAGTTTTGGATGAACATGCAGATTTTTAAATATTTTTCAATTGAAACGAGACACTTTAGTCATATCTGTGTTATTGAATCTTTCAATGAGAAAAGTTGGTCTCAGATTGTAAGATATTTCAAATACTAACAACCTTAATCATAAGATGTAAACGAAATTCAGGTTGACTGGGGAATAAGAAGAAGAAGAAACTCATAATCAAAGTAGATTTGATTTTACGACAATTACAGTAACACCCACCGCACTCTGATCTCAAAGGGAAGAGGGAGGGGGATTATATGAATCCTTCAGATGAAACCCCACCAGACACATAAAGCTTATTGGTATTTTATTTTTCATCATTAACTTTCAAAAAAAGAAGAAAAAAAAATTAAGATTCATTTTTTCTTTCTCAGCTTAAATTCTTGTTAAAATCACCCTCACTTCTTGCCATCCTTAGAAATTATTTAACTTTTTGAGTTCCTCTCTTTCTAGTCACTATCCTTCTATTCTCTAACAACCAGTTATTCTATTCTCACTGCCATTTCAGGTTCTTCTGTGAGATCCCCCCAGAAATATTCTCTTATTCGCTCTGATTGAGAAGGTTTTCAAAACGTCAAACATACAGAATAAAGATATCTAAAATACTACGGGGAAGGCTTAATTGTGAAAAGTGATCTTCTAAGACTATGATATCGAATCGCTCTCACGGGATGCGCAAGTATAAATCGACAGACTCCCATTATTTAGAATTAGCGACTAGAAGCTTCAATTTCAAATCTTTGACAGAGAATGCAGAGAATACTAAGGGATCCAGTAAATAATTGCCTTAGTAGTAACTTCTTTTGAATGCATTTCCTAAGCTACTTTAGGTTTAGAAAAATCCTCGCCCCCATCAACCAGATGATTCTATCTTCTGTAGATTACCAGATGTAAGGACATTTTTTTTCTCTTCATCCTGATATTAGTTTCTCTTTGTTTTGAAGGACATTTGCATCACCAAAGAGTAAATAACTTCCTCTTCATCGTTGCTTCCTTAGCGATCATTCTTTGAAGCCATCAATGCATTTAAGGAAGTATCTTACACCTAAACTGATCGTTCCAAGACAATTCTACACTGCTATCTAGAAGATTCCTAACCGAGATCCTCTGAAAGCCCTTTGACTTGGCAGAAAGTATCTTAAGAATTACTCGGTACTTCCTAAGATGAACTAGGGCAGGCAATCAAATAGTATTACTCAACGAAGCATGAAGTAATAGACTCCAATAATGAGTAACCTCCTTCAATCTCTAAGGCCAATCTCTCGCTGATTGAAACCCAATTATCTTCTAACATCCCTCAAGTCATATTCAGGAGAATTCCTGCCAAAAATAACTCTTCTCTTATCTTATCATCGATCCACATGAACAAAGTGTTTTTATAACTCTTTAGTATCAGTATCGATGAGTTTTTAGTATAGGCTGCTTTACATAGATCCTTACCAGATTTACAGCTTAACAATGGCTACTAATAACTCGTTATTCAATCTCTCCATGCAATGAATGGAAATAAATCTACATAAGAGCAGTATCCTTACAATCAATGTGAATTTCTGAATAGATTTAACAACTAAGCCAGCAGATGTAAGTATTCCTTCGAATGCTAAGATCTAGCTAACTAATCATAGCAACTTCTCAGTCTTCGAATCCTGAGTGTAGAATCTGCAAGAGCAGCATCTGATCTAAATCCCTTACCAAGCAACTCTCTCATTTGCAAGGTATTTTCATCAATACAATTTTCAAAAAATCAATCGAGTTACACTGATCAAACACATGGATTTTCACATACATAATATCCTTTATTTGTTTTGTTTCTTTTTCATCCCCAGAGACAAGCCATAGCTAACCCAAACATGAAACAAAACGAACACGCACTCGATGAGGCCTCCTCTCTAAGTATTCTCTCTAAAGCTTTCGACATCCAACACAAAGACAATGAAGATCAAGATAACTTTTAAAATACCAAACAAGATGATAGATAGAACCATCTAAATAATACTAACTATTACGGAGAAAACCCTCGCAAGATCAGATTCTAAACATCTGATTCATCCACTCTGTCTTGCTGAAAAATGCAGATATAATTGACAAGCGAAATATTAGAATCGTCTTATTGAGAGCTTACAGTAATAATTATTTGTCTTCTCTCGAGATTTGCTGCTGTAAACAGTAACTGTTGCTAATCATCAAAAGCAACAGATGTATATGATTGGAGCCTTATATGTAACTACCCGATAAGAAGAAGAAAAGTGATATCCTTTCTCTCCTTTGGGGATCGTTTTAATCAGCAAAAATACACCCCTTAAACCTTAAAATCTTTCTCTTTCTCTCATCTTCTCATTTGATATTTCTGGGATAGTTTTATTTGTATTCCCACCTCTCCTCCCTTGTGATACTTTTATTAAAATATTACGTAGGGTGTTTTAAAAACCTTGATATTACATCATCACGCTCCTGATTAAAATTTATTATCCACACATATCTCCCCACGAATACATCTACTTTGATGATTTTGCAGGCAGAAGAATCTCCTATTTTTTAATTTCTTAACTTTCTTTCTTTCTGCAAATTTTACAGAAAATTCTGACAATAATAAACCAACTCGCTTTTCAAAGCCAAACAAGTGTATTTTAAAGCTTAAGGGAGGATATTTTGGAGTAAGTATTCATGGGATATTGAACCAATAAAAATACTGCTACGAAAGTTAAATATCTTATTTAATTTAAACTACAAGATATTCTCTTTGATCAAAATAAAATGATGTCTCCCCTGCTTGATTCCCCACATCTGTGTAACATTTTCCATCTAGTTTATGGTTATAATTCTGACAATCTTCTCTTCAATTACTGAATTTTTAATAGATATTATCATGATTTCTTCTAATCTTCTAAACCATTCCAACTCATTCTTTTGATAAAACTCAATTTATTCATGATTTTCTTTAGGTATCATATTTCTAGAACCATTTAGAGTTATTATTATTTACTAGCAATCATCAAATATTTCTTCTCCTTTTAGTAATCAAATTAGGCTTTAGAAGAAATATGAATAATTTTGTAATCATACCCCAATATTATTTAATTTTCCTTAAACAAAACAACTAATTGATAACAATCTGACAATCAAACCAATAATATTTCTGAAAATGAGTGCACCTTTTGATAAAATTGCAAGCCAAACAAAAAACTGCAGCTTTAGTCTTTAGTCCATAGAGATGTTTCTAGCCTTGATGACAACCTAATAGAAAGAATATTCTGACATCAGATACAAAGCAAACGGGCCTTTCGCGCTAGTTTTTAGAGCTAAAAAGAATGAGATTACAGAGGTGGCTTTGAAAGTACTTGAATGCACTGATCACACAGATGGCTAGATCTAAGCAATGGAGAGAGAGTATGCCATACGAAAATCACTTCCTTCTAGCGATTACTTTTTGACTATTTAGAATTAATTCTTCCTTACAAAAACGGAAGAAAGTGCTGAATAGGGTAAAAATGAGAATTCAAATTCTGCTCTGAAGGTCTATTTTGTACAGGAAATGGAGATGTGTCAAGGAGGCTTAAACGATACCATTTAGCATTATTCAGAGAGAGAAAAGGACCCTCCTTCTGAAATCTTTAAGGAATTGTTAGCGATTCAAATGCTTGACGCTGTGAACCTGCTGCATCAAACGCACATAGCCCACGGAAATATCACAACACATCACTTCTTAATCTCATCGAGCAATGACTATCCGATTCTTTTGAAACTGTGCAATTTTAGGTTTAATTCTCCTGTTAACCCCAGAAACCCAGAGAATTCGGTATCCAAAAATGAATCCTAGAATTAAAATCCTCCTATGGGTGAGATCCAAAGAGATTGCGTTGAATAAGATCTTGTTTCGTTGGGAAAAGTGCTCCTTCAGTTAGATAATATTGGAACTAATTTTGATTACTCGACAATATCTAATATTGATCTTGCTTAATCTGGCTTAACAATCATGCGTGAAGCCCAATAGCTCAATCAGAGTACTCTGCTTTACAAGATAGCAAGTTCTTTATTGAGTAAGTCAAGGGAAAATAGCTAGAGCGCTCGCTCAATGCTGCTATTGCTTCTTTAGAAACAAACAGGGAAGTTAAATATACCGCTATTTTCAGTTGTTTTGAAGAGCCATTTAAACTCTCTCTGTCTGCCAATTCCTTCGAAAAGGATAATGCTTGATTATCTTGAATGGTAAATGAGTAGACAACACAAACTCCCTAACATAGCCAGTTGGTTTAACTACAAGGGATAACGGAAAACCTTGCTAACAGTGGATTTACTCTAGAGCGCATTGAGCATCATGCTGGAGTGGAGAGAGTTTAGTGAGGTATATGATGTCGTAGCAGTAGGAGTTGGTGGAGTTGTCTTCGGAGTAGAAAATCTCATGGAAAAAAGGAAATCTGTTCTCAAACTCTCACTGTGCACCAATAAAGCAGAAACCATCAGAGAAATAGGCATTAGGAGGATCTGCTAATCCCCTAACATTGCAAAATTCTACTGGTGCAAGTTCTTCAAAGATGCTGAAGGCAATGAGTTTGTCGTCTATGAACTAGAGAGATGTAACTATCCGCTTATCCAATATCTGGAAATGCAGAGAATGTATGGAGAGTATTCAGATGAGTAAAAGAATCTTTTGACTCTTCAAATCATTGATTCAGTTAACTTCCTACACGAGAATCGAATACTCCACAGAAACATCAAGCTAGACAGTTTTTTAATCACAGAAAACGGATCAGGATAAGTTGTTGTAAAGTTAAGCAACTTCAGTCATGCGGTACAATTATTGGATAACTTCGAAGAATTGTCAACTTTAGAAAAACAACTACTTGATCGGGAGTACAAATCACCTGTGAATTGCATTTTGCAAAGGCATAATAGAGAATCTCTCTTGTATTTTGCACCGGAAAGATGGGAAAATCCTGATCTATCTACATACTTGACTGATAGCTTCTCAGTAGGCCTATGCATCTTTCTCCTTGATAACTATCTTGTATGTTCAGAGGAACAACTTGCTAGAAAATTGCTGTCAGTTCAACTAGGATCTTCTGAGATCTGCTTGGATATGAAAAATTAGAGTATCACAAAAGCATATTTTAAAAGAATTCCTAAACAGCTCCTTATGTCTTATCCACAATAAAGAAAATCTCTTAGAAATTTGACTGAGGAGTTCACAGCATCTTAGAAGAAAAATAAGGGAACTTCTAAGGATTTAGATGAAAATAATTTTCTAAAGCAAATGATGCTAACTATCGAAGATAGCAAAGTATTGGATGATTTTAAATAAACCCCCATGAGATTTGCTAGTTTTTACAGTGTTTGTCTCAATTTCAATTAAATATGGATTGGGGATACTGAGACAAAATCTCTCTTAAACTTAATCGGTAATCTCTTCAATCTATCAAGGATCTCACTTAATTTAAGAAGAAATTAAGTTTTATCTTTTGGAACTAAATCTCTCATGTCTCCCTTAGCAAAGCTGGTCAATTTATCGAGTATCTCACTCAACCTCTATGATTATTCAATTGGAGACATAAAAGCGTAATCTCTGTTATCTCCCTTAGCGAATCTCCATAATCTTTCAAGAATTACCTTAAACCTTAAAAGCAACCGAATTGGGCACATAGGAGCTTAATCTATGTTATCTCCTTTAGCTAATCTCCTTAATCTCTCAAGCATAGACCTAAACCTAGATGGCAACTAAATTGGAGACATAGGAGCATAATCTCTGTTATCTCCCTTAGCAAATCTCCTCAATCTCTCAAGTCTAGCAATTATTCTAGATGGCAACTAAATTGGAGACATAGGAGCATAATCTCTGTTATTTCCCTTAAAAAATCTAGATTTCAACTAAATTGGAGACATAGGAGCGTAATCTATGTTAGTTTCACTAGCAAGTCTCCTTAATCTCTCAAGGATAACCTTAAATCTAGCTAACAACTAAATTGAAGACATAGGAGCATAATCTCTGTTATCTCCCTTAGTGACTCTCGTTAATCTCTCAAGTCTAGCTCTTTTTCTAAATGACAATTAAATTGGAGACATAGGAGCGTAATCTCTGTTATCTCCCTTAGCAAATCTTCTTAATCTCTCAAGCCTAGCCCTAAATCTAGATTACAACTAAATTGGAGACATAGGAGTGCAATCTATGTATTTTCCCTTAGCGAATCTCATCAATCTCTCAAACCTAACCTTAAACCTTGTTAACAACTAAATTGGAGACATTGGAGCGTTATCTATTTATTCTTCCTTTGCGAATCTCATCAATCTCTCAAACCTAACCCTAGATCTATGCTACAACTAAATTGGAGACATAGGAGCATAATCTCTGTTATCTCCCTTAGCCAATCTCCTTAATCTCTCAAGTTTAAGCCTAAATCTTAAAAGAAATCAAATTGGGCAATAAGGAAGGTAATCATTGTTATCTCCATTAACCAATCTCCTTAATCTCTCAAAAATAACTCTTTTTCTTGATGACAACTAAATTGAAGGCATAGAAGCGCAATCTAAGTAATCTCCCTTTATGAATCTCCTTAATCACTCAATTCTAACTCCAAATCTTAAAAGTAACTAAATTGAGTAAAAAGAAATGTAATCTCTGCTATGTTCCTTTGAGAATCTCCTTAATCTTTCAAGCCTAACCATAAATCTTTCAAGCAACCAAATAGGAGACATAGGAGCTTAATCTATGCTATCTCCTTTAGCGAATCTCCTTAGTCTCGCAAGCCTAGAACTAAATCTAGATAACAACTAAATTGGATACATAGGAGCGTAATACTTGTTAGCTCCTTTAGCTAATCTCCTCAATCTCTCAAGCCTAACCCTCTTTCTAGATTACAATTAAATTGAACACATAGGAGCGTAATTTCTGTTATCTCCATTAGCGAATCTCCTCAAGCTATCAAACGTAGCACTAAACCTTTACAACAATTAAATTGGAGACAAAGGAGTGTAATATCTGTTATATCCCTTAGCGAATCTCTTTAATCTCTCAAGAATAGATCTTTTTCTTTATAAAAACTAAATTAGTCACATAGGAGCGCAATTTCTATTATCTCCTTTAGAGAATCTCCTTAATCTCTCAAGCCTAACACTAAATCTAGATAACAACTAAATTGGACAAAAAGGAGCATAATATCTGTTATCTCCTTTAAAGAATCTCTTTAATCTTTCAAGCCTAACCCTAAATCTTATCAGTAACTAAATAGGAGATAAGGGAGCATAATTTCTGTTATCTTCCTTAGCGAATTTATTCAATCTCTCAAACCTAGCTTTGAATCTTTCTAATAACTAAATTGGAGAAATAGGAGCGAAATCTCTGTTAAATCCCATAGAGAAGCTCCTTAATCTATCAACACTCTCCCTAGATTTAAGAAACAATAAAATCTGTGACATTAGCGCCTATTCTCTTTTCTATCCCCTCTTTAACTTGAGCAGTCTTTCATTATTAAACCTGCAACTTAGCAACAACTTCAAAACTAAACAAACAGTACACCTTTTCAAGCATTATTTCGATAAAATGAGAGTATCTAATATTAATGGTTGAATATGTTTTATTGCAAATATTTTTCTGTTATCATGGCTAACTAACATCTCAAATGATAAGGATCATCATTGGAACCATTATCTTTTTCTTCTTCACATTTTCCTGAAGGGATTGTTTTTATTGAATGTTTTGATATCAGGAAAAGAGTATTTGCTTCTTTTTCTTTAACGTTAGCTACAACTCTGGTGCTATGCTCGAACACCTAATATTTTGACTGTTCATTATTTATTATGGGTTACTAACAATATGCTCATTTACTCTAAAAATAATACTACTCCCTATGTCTCTCTCTCTCTCTCTCTCTCTCTCTCTCTCTCTCTCTCTCTCTCTATTTTAA
>Ga0302285_10002338_pt1 | contig 10601 bp, 5 predicted proteins | sample III_Fen_E2_2_FD_200455 | JGI IMG/M metagenome (GOLD analysis project Ga0302285, IMG submission 200455) | Peat permafrost microbial communities from Stordalen Mire near Abisko, Sweden - III_Fen_E2_2 | ecosystem: Environmental > Terrestrial > Soil > Wetlands > Permafrost | place: Sweden: Abisko...
GTTTGGTTTATTTGTTTTCACCTTTACAACTTCTCTGTAACTAAAACTGAATTAACGTAAAAATATTTATTTTTCATTTTAATCTTCTTGAATATGATCGAATTAATGCCTAAATAGGAATAAATAATAATTTTTTGAATGAAAATTAAAACAATCATAGCAACTTATTTTGAGTGGTTTTCTAATTATTTTATATGAGAGTTATCAGTATTTTTAAAGCTTTTATAATTAAAATATCATCTCTTCTTCTTTTTCTGTTTTTTAATTTACCATTTAAGAAAGAGTAACGTTAAACAAGCATCTGAGATAACTTCACAAAAATTAGATTTTCAAAGTTTTTCTTTTGTTTGATTTGGCTCTCAAATCAATAAATATGAAGGTCTCTTTGAGCTATCAAAATGCTTGGGTTTTAGAGGAGTGCGAGGAGTTCCATTTTTATTCTTTCGTTAACGTCTTGTTTTCAACAAATAAATATTTTTTAGTTTATGGAGAATCGCTTCAAGATTATTATGAGGAAAATATATGTTGTAATTTTTTGCTAGCTCAAAATTAGAAAGCCAAAGGTTTATTTATTATTTTGTTCCTCTCTATGCACTATATAACCCTTCAATTTAATCTGGGAATTAACTTTCACTGCCTTAATAATGAAGGTTATTTTTAACATTTGAAGATAAAGCCGGTGGAATCATAGATTTATATTCTTGAAAAGTTTAATAAGTTCCATCGAGATCTGAAATTGCTCTTGTTCCTCTTTGCACAATGCTTAAGTCAGATTTGAAATTCCCAATATTTTTATTAGTTGTCTGGTGAGTGTGCTTAAAATTTTGTGACTCTGGTGGCTGGAGTTGCATGTTTTAAAGTTAGCTTGAAGCTGAAGTTTAAAGATTGTTTTGAATAGGGACAAGAGATAAATGCTTTGGAGAGCTGATTTAAGTCAAACTCTTAATGTTAGAACTAGATTGATGGTTTGAATGTTCAGGATATTATTATTATTATTGTTATTATTATTCACCTGGTAAATAATATTTTTGAGGCTCAGTTATTATCCCATTGGCATTTGGTTTTAGTTGCTCTATTGGTTAAAGATCGATATTTCCAACTCCAGAGCTTGAAATAGAGGTAATATCTGAATTATCTTAAATTTATATGTCCACTTTGAAAGTTGGTTTTTTCATTCTCATTCTCATACTACGAGTTTTAAAGGACATCTCTCTATCTCTATCCCTGTCAAAAACAGATGATCTAGATTACTATCTTCTAAGATGTGAGGATTAGCTCATCAAATCTCGCTTATCATCACTTTTTAAAGAAATATGATTTTTGAAAAATAAGCACAAAAATAAAAAAAGTCAAGTATGAATGGATTAGTTTTGGTATGAAACATATTTATATCTGTATGCTTACGTAGTTGGATCTTAGATGTCTTCTGGATTTGGAATCTATCCAATAGAAGAAGTTGAAGTGTTTAAGATTTCCTACCCATTTCCAATTGTTGTTAAAAAGTTGAAATATTCATGGACGGGAAGGGAATTTTATTGAAAATTTGCTAATGGATTTAGGGCTTTGTGTTGGGAGCGATGAAAATTGGAATCTCTTGATTAGTCTGCACAAGCGTTTGCTTTATAGATAAGTTTATCTGTGTTTGGTAAATATTATAGGCGATTGCAGTCGAAAAATAGATGGTTGAAGCTCCCACAACTCTCGCACTTTCTATCCAACGGTTTGAGGTTGCCTTCAAACCAAATCTTGTCTTTCATCATATTGTAGCTTTCCTTTGATAATAAAGTAACAAAAATGATATTTTTAAGGTTTTTTAACTTAAAATAATTTCAATTTTACGAAATCATCAGAGAATGACTACAGACACGAGTAAAAATCTTCAAATTCAATGAAAGAAAGGTTCACTACTGATACAGAACGAACACCGAATTTTCTCTTGCATTAGCTGAAAAACTCTATTTCCCCAGCCATATCTCCTTTCTTTAATAATTTAAATTTTATTAGGAAATAAAAAGGGGAAAAAATCTAAAAAAATTACTTTCAGTGTTGAGCAAATCTTTTCCTTTTCGTTCTACTTAAAATAAAGAGTAAGACTTCCTCTGTTTACGAAATACAATCTATTATCGATCTCACCTTACTAATATAAATCTGTCTCAGGACCCATTTTCATATGTTTGACTTTGATAGATAATTTATCCAGAAATGGTTTAGAGTAGTTTAGAGCAAAAATCTTCTAACCATAGAATAATTTATAGTTCATCTCATATGTGATAGTTTCTTTCATTGATTTAGGTAGATTATCGATCATGGATCTGCCTAGCTCCTCAATTGCTGAATCATCTTCTCTGTGAAGATACTCATGGTATTTTATCACCTTATACATTAATTTCTTGCTCATTTATCTCGAGTTCATTAAACGATTTAAGGCCTATTTTTTGTAAAAAATTTCAATCCAAAAAGAATTGATTTACTTGAAAGCTTTTGAAGATATTAACTTGAATTCTTAAAAATGTGTTATTTATTTATTACCTACATTTTTAAGTCGAAGATTTCTTATTTCTTTTGCAATTCTGTAACGATTTCTCCAATTTAGCTGATCGAATAACCGAAAATACCGCATGAAATCAAACTAACAATTGCAACGTAAATTCTCTCAATCGAAGATTAAGGATAAATATCTCCATAACCAATAGTCGTCATCGTTATTGTTGACCAGTATAATCCAGCTACATATGTGTCAAAGTTATTTGTATCGCCCGTAGATACCATAGCCTTATGATTCTCTTATATCCCCAATTTCACAAATATCGAGCCTTGCAAGTTTATAAAGGCAAGGACAGTGAAAAAAAGAAGGGATACCCTCCGAAGGATATTGTGTCTCGCCCCTTGATCGAGCTTTTAGAATGTCTCCTTGTAGGTTTTGATAACTCTTAAGAGACGCAGTTCAAGAACATATTCAAGATAGCCATAATGTTGAATCCTGTGGGAGAAGGAGTACACAGCAAACATGAAGAAGTCTAAGCTGTTATATTTTAAATACAAGGCAAAGGGTTAAGGGATAAATCAAGAGCAAAATCAAATTTTACTAAGCATCAGTTTTGAGATAATCTCTGATGATTTATTCTCTGCTTGTGATAATAAGGCCTCTTCTGAATACTGCCTAATAAAGTGTAAACAAACACTGTTTGGCTTTTCAATTTTTGAGTAAAATGTTTACCTTATTGAGCTTAACGAGAGTCTCAACGATAAAGAGAAGTAATATAAAAAGTTGAAATCCATCTAATTAGTGCTGATTTTCAGTAAATTAGCTGAAATTAATTCTCACAGGAGTGTAGAAGATTATTCCAATCCACAGAATCATTGTCAAAAACTCCCAGATTATGCTAATCATCGAGTCCTATGGATTATTTTTACAAGAAATATAATTTGAATAAGTTAAGAAACAATAACACTGGAGAAAGGGAATTATTTTTGGGAGAAAAATTATCCTTTAACTCAAATTATAGAAAAACAAATGAGATTGGGGGGGGTTGATAGTTTGTCTTTATACACTTGTTTCTTTTAATTACCGGCAGCATAATAAGATGATCGTACTAAAGGAATCGGCAGCAGGCATCTAGTTTGAAATGAAGTTATTTACAAATTTACAATAGGAGTTTTTTAAATAATAGCTACTTGAAAGGAACTGGAAAAACTTCAAATAAATGCTGATACCCTTCGAATCCTATTGAAAAAAGTTTAAATTATTACAAAAACACGAGGATTTTTATCAACAATCTCGATATTCTAAGCAGTAATTTGCTTTAACTCTCCATAAATAACGAGGAAAGGGCAATTAATTGATTACTTCTAAGTTAATTTATCCCTTTCAAATAAAACAGATTAAAAATTTACTTTCTTTAGAATCAGATTTCTCTCCTAGAAATATTAGAAATTCGAGGATGCATCACCAATAATACTGTACTAATCCTCAGTCATGTGCTTAAATTTAAAGAACGAAACTCGTGAAAGGATGTGTCTTGTGAATCTTTTTATCATATTCGTTGTCAAGAAAAGAGCATTCACATTCTTTGTTTCGCTGTTGCGAGAATTATTTTGATTTAGAGGCACTAGCTACGGGATACTAAGACTATCTTTTGCGTTTCCCACAAAACTCAGCTCTATGGAATCTTTCGATTTTGTTTGTCTTTGTGCTTGAGCGAAATAACTTTTCGCCTTTTTATTTAAATTTTACATATCAATAGTAAAATCATGATTTATATCTTCGAACGATAGGTCATTATCTCCCATTCGGAAAGTGGAGGGCTTGATATTATCCCAGTTCTCTGTCTTGGATACATTTCCTTAGTTTAAAGGAGATATTTATATAGTATCTTTCATGCTAATAAGGTTGCTTCGCGAGATATCTATTGCCCCAAAAGATGGAGCTGCGTTAAAATTAGTGATGTTATAAAACTGTTTTTGATTCTCCTGTACCTACTCTCCTTAAGTACCTTCAGATTATGCCTGTGGGTTAATTTCGGAGTATCCATGTTCCTTCCTTCGATGGAAGAATTCATCCATACTGTGTTTTTCTTGAAGAAGTTACCTTCTCTTGAAGGTTCCATCAAGATTCATAACCTAAGGTGTAAATTAATTCATCAATTTAGAGGAGGGAATTATTTTTTTCTCAATTGAACTAACTCTTGAACTATTTTATTATCTGTGATTCTTGCTTAATAAATCAATTTAAGGATAGTATTAATTGATTATTTATGGTAATTACAAGCTGAAGCAATAAGAAGTAAGCTAATCATTTTTGAAATTCGTACATTTAAATAGATTAGTGATTCTATTGAAATTATATGGTTTTTCTTTTTATTTTCCAATGATTTACATGATAATTAAGGCTAAAAAGTTATTGATTCTTAGATCAAGCGAGCAGTACTAGTCATTTTTTGTTTATTGTATCAAAAAGAACATTTAAAACAGAGTTAAATTGAATTTACAGTTTTTTTAAAAAATCCCATGGACAGAAATTACCCTCTAAAATCTTTAATTGTTCTTAAAAATTAAAGAGACCTTGTATCTTAATAACAAAAACGAAACCATGCATACGAACGATTTCAGAGGCTCTCTATTAAAAATAGTTTTAAATACCATTTAAAAATCCTTAGTGAATTTGAGTTAAATGAGAATAAAACTTGAGATTATTTAACTGGAACACATGGCCTGTGTAATGGGTAAATTTCTTTGAAGTTGCTACAAGAATTTAGCAATAATAAAATAGAACGAACTGTTTTTAAAATTATTCGAAGATTTTTTGAAAAGAAAATAGCTAAATTAATAAAAAAAAACAAATTATTTTTGGGAACTTCGATTGATTCAACACTTAATCTTTTTAATTCAAATAATCAGTTTCATTATTTCATTATTAATATATTAATTAAAATCATGTGAAATTTTGGTTTTGTAATTTGTTATCCCCAAACAAAAGACAAAATATAAACTATAAATAATGCAATTTATACTAAAACAAACTCATTATTTAGCATTCTCTGTGATCTTCTTGAGTGCAAACTCCTTCACAAATTCGACTTGATTAAAACCACCTTTCTTGGAGGAGATAAACTTCAGAATGGAATCACTCATGCCGAAAATCTTGATGTAGTTATTTTCGTTGAACTCATCGCCAAGATTAAGACATTTGCCTTTGCTTTCAAGATCAACTGCGAAAATCTTCAAATTCGGGTTGATTTCGTTCTTGTACTGATTAACTGAGTCGACAATAGATTTTCCACGAACTGCAATATCCGAATATCCTTAAGCTATCATCATATCGGAGAGGAAAACAACGTTGTCATAATGAACCTTGTTTGTGCGCCATTCATCAATGCACTCATAAGGGAAATCAGTACCACCACCAAGTTTTTCTTTTTCTTATTGGATTTTTTCGATTGATGGCTTGAGATCATCTCCTGGGAGATCAACAGGGAGGAAGCACTTCTTATATTATACTCCGGGGGAGCTGAAAATATAGAAGGAAGATTTTGCACTGCGTTACTTGATCATCAAACCAAGGACGAGAGCACAATCGAGGCAGGTACGAATTGTGCCGTATGCCCGAGAGCCTCCTGAGATAGGGGAGTTCATTGAGCCAGAAACATCAGCGAAAATAGCAGTGTTGCCTTCGATTTGTTCAAGATTTTTGTTGACTGCAACTTTGATGGCTCTTTCGAGAGCTTCGATGTACAATTTGCCTGTCTCGGGGTTAACTTTAATGTATTGTTCAGCTTCTTTTGCCTCTTCCTCTTCTTTCATACGAGTGGATTCATCTTTTTTCACGAATTTCTTGACAGATTCAAGTTGATCAGCTAAAGGGGCACTTTCGTCTTTCTTAGCTTTGAATCCCTTTGTAACAGCTTCACTAACAGCTAGGATTGAGCTGAAAAATTGCAGAGGGAATACTTTGGAATTCTCAACTGCTTTAGGTTCTTGGAGCTTGCTGATAACTAAATTGTGGGCAGCATCTGAAACACCAGCGCGAAGAATGTTCGAAAGATTGCGGATGAGTGCTAAGTAAGGAATTTAGTTTGAGGTAATGAGATTCTCCCAAACAAGTGCAGAATTTCCCTTGGAGGACAGTTCAGTTTCCCATGTAGTGGAAATCTCAATCTTCATGCGTTTTCCTACTTTAGTGGCATCGAAAGGTTCCTTAGCGACTTCAACATCACTGAAAGTCTTAGCGTATTCTTCCTCGGTTGCAGGATATTTCTTACCAAGAATCTTAAAGACTCTCAATTTTGGCTAGGAAATGTGGCAGAATGCAATAAGATCCTTGAAAGTTAAGTACTTTGCATCTAAGGTTGAAGCAGCGATTCTTGCAGTCTTTCCAGCTTTCTTCATAGCCTTTCCTCGCTTGGCAATTTTCTTGTGAATTCCTACGGCACTTGCCTAAACTGCATCCGACGATGAAGCCAACACCTCTGGCTTTGAGGCTGCTTGCATCTTTTACAACAATTTGCGTCTTTTTTCAGCTCTAACTTCATTCCACTTCTCAACATTAGTGACAGCCAAATAAGCAAAGTTTTTCTTCTTTCTCTGAGAATCAGTGCAGTATTTTCCAAGCTAATAGTCATTAAACTCTAAGAATTTCGATCGAACACATCTCTAGAGAACATTTCTGAAAGTGAGCTCGGATCGTACATTTTTGTTGAGATAGTGATGCAAATGAAGATTTGTGAATTCCGTTGCAGCGAAGATGTAAAGAACTTAAGCGAATTCGCAGGTCTCAAGTAAATCATTGGGAAGGAGGATAATCTTGTTGAAGTACTTCTCAATGAATGGCTAGGTCTTCGGGTGGACAGTGCAAAAAGCGGCAATGTAGTTGGATGTCGTGCGGATGTAAAGTTCGTTTCTCACATAGACACCAAGCTGACAGACGAATTCGGGATCGGTCTCAGATACTTTAAGCAGCGCTTGTGTCATGATTTATCTGCGTTCATCGTTTTCATCATAATATTTGCTTTCCTAGAGCAAGCAAGCTGCTGTGACATTCACAAGATAAGTCTTAGGATCATCAATGCGGATGCGGAGATCTTCTTGTTTTTCTTGTTTCTCTTGCATTTCGAGCTCGATCTCCCACCAAAGCTTCTCCTTCACAGGTGCGTTCTAGTTTTTTTCGATTTCCATTGATTTGGTTTGTGTGATTTTATTTCGAACAGGTTTTTAATTGGTTTTGATTGTTTTTATTGAAGTAATATTTTTCCTCCCCTTTTCTCACTTTCTAGATTTTATTTAAAGACCAGATCAGGATACATACACTAGACGCTTCATTACAATAAAATGAGAAGCATCTATTTTAATATTTTTATTTTGAAAATATGAGACAATAATTTCATCAATTTGAGTATTGTACTTGACAATATTATGTCATTTATTGTGGCTATAAAATGATCTCCTAATTAAGTGAATGCAACTAAATATAACATTTTGTTAGTTTTCAATTTTCCTGTCTTTGTGGCTTGCTTTTTTTACTGCCTTATCAGAAATAATATCCAATTATTGCTATTTCTTCCCTGCCTCTTCTTATTTCTAGACACTTTCTTAAAATAAATTAAAGCACCCTTCCTCCTTTCTATCATCCCCTCCCATCCTAAATTATTTCTTAATCTAATATCTTTTTCAAGTTACTTTTTTTCCCTTTGTCTTCCAAATATGTTTAATGTTTCTCATGTTTAAGTAAAGATAAATACAATTAACTCGTGCGCTTTCATTTTTCCATCTTGTTTATTAATTATATGTAATTTTATTAATATTTTCGCAGTAGCTTTAATTAATAACCTAGGCTATCCTTTACCACAACTAAAACAATGATTTTTATTTAGGTTAATATCTTGAATAAATATATGAAAGAAAGTATTGATGGAATGAATGAATCATTAGAAATAGTATTGAAAGAAAGAGAAAAGAAAGTCAGTTAATCAGGGAGACTAAACCCATTTATTTGAATCACTCAAGTTTTGAAACTTCTTTGGAGACACTTTAGAAAGAAGAAGTAGATGCTAATTAGGATGGCACTGCTTGTGAAGATTAGGTGAAAAAGCCTAGATGATCTTATTTCAATTCTACTGATGGCAGAAGAGGTTTGAAGTTTTTGTTTTTTGTAAATCCTTAAGATTATTGCAAAGCTGGTTGAGTAGATGTTGTTAAGGGAGGGCAAAGCAAAAGAGGTGATATTTTGTTGATTTATGAAAATGAATTATTCTGAAGAGTATTATTTTGATTGTCGATTGGAATCGAAGGATATAATAATGGAGAAGGCTTAGAGACTTAAAGAGGAGAAAGAAATTAACGAAAAGCGCTTTTATTTGGTCCACTGTATTGAAGTAAATTTGGATAAGTACATAATCCAGAATCATCCTAGGGAGATAACGAATCATCTGAGCTGATTTGAGAATGTGCTTTGGATGTAACTGTAGGATCTTAAGAGCTAGCATTGCTTGTTTTCATTTCCATTGAAACATTTTTAATTATTTGGCATTAAGAATTATCATATTATTCTCCTGATAATGACTTATCTTTGGCTAAGACTATGACTTTTCTTCTTGTTGAAGCTGTAAAAAGGAAAGATCATTTAGGATTAAAATATTTATTAATTAATATTTATATTTACGGGTTGAAATCGATGATGGAGATAGCATTTCCTATTCTTCAGCCATTGAAGACAGTTTTCTTTATTTATGGATGATGTCAAGACACAATAATGTCTGAAATGGATCAGATCCATTAAGACATGTGTTACGTCTCTTAACAGTAGGGGTGTTTTCACAGCTACTAAATCCAAGATTATTAAATTGCTGAATGAGAAGAGAGCAAGGGCTGACTGAGGGGAGTAGAGGTGAATAAAAATTATTGCTGGAGAATGCTGAATTACTTGCAGGTGTACCACAACTTTAAATCGAAGTTCGATGAGAAAATTACTGTGTTACTAGTTGGATATTTTATGAAAAGGAACTTGCAGTTGAATTAGAGAAATTAGATTCTTATGATCCTCTCTTTGCTGTATTCTTTTCCTTTAAAAATGCCTCTGAGAAAGTGCTAGCTTCTGGTTTCTTTTTGGATTCTTTTCTTTGTTTGGGGCACTTTATTTATTTTTCTGTTGCTGCCTTTATGTTGCTGTTTGGGGCTATTAACTTGGTAGAGCTTTCAACTGAAGAGGCACTTTAAATTGTCGAAAATAGAGGCTTGTTTGGTGAACTTAATGGAGAAAATATTGAATGTGGGAGAGTTGCAGTTGATTAGTTATTGGTTTTGTTATGGCTACAATGTAATTCTGTTTTTGGTGTTGATTCCGTTTTTGTTGATGTTGGGGTAGCAGATTCATTATTGGCTTAAATTTTGCTTTCTTCTAGATTATCTTTTAATTTAACTTAATCTTCTGTGCAATTTTCATTTCTCGCATTAACCTCTTCCTCTATTTCAATAGCATTTTCATCTTAGGATTCTTCAATACTATTTTGTAGCTTTTGAATTATTCCTAGCAATTTTAATTATTCTGGAGATTGATTCTCCACTGAATCCACTCCAATCAACTTCATAAGTTCTTCAGGAGAATAATTGTTTTCCAAAATAATTTCATTTTTCTATGTTGTTTTAAGTTCTTTTTCTTCTTTTCTTATGAGACTCTTGTATCTATTTTTTACAGCATTTTCAGTTCTCTCTAATAATTATCGAGCAATATATGACCATTTGTTTCCTTTTTAATATGAAAGTTGTAGCAATTTCAAATCTTCTTAGCAAGTCCAATCACCTCTAGTAATATTAAAACAAGAATATTTAGATTAACAAAATGGCATAAGATTCCTTCATTGAAAAAATAAATTTAATATTTTTCATAAAAAACTGTTACTTCATTTTTCTTTTGAAATAATCATAATTTCTTAATATTTTTTACTCTCCCTCCTGCAAACAAAAGTGGACCAGTGGAAAAAAATCAATATAATTAATTCAATTTCTTCAACTCAATAATAACGTCGTTATTTTCTGAAATTAATTTCGAACAAAAGAATATCCACTACTCTTAACGAAAGTAAGTAAGCTCAATAAACTAGCTCAATCAT
>Ga0302285_10002342_pt1 | contig 10586 bp, 10 predicted proteins | sample III_Fen_E2_2_FD_200455 | JGI IMG/M metagenome (GOLD analysis project Ga0302285, IMG submission 200455) | Peat permafrost microbial communities from Stordalen Mire near Abisko, Sweden - III_Fen_E2_2 | ecosystem: Environmental > Terrestrial > Soil > Wetlands > Permafrost | place: Sweden: Abisko...
CTGCTGAGTACTTTGGGGAGGGCGATCTTGTTTGGATGTCGAGAAGCTTAGTGAGTAAGATATCATTTTCCTTTTAGATTTACTCTTGTTTCTCTGATTTTAAAAAATGCGTATGCAGACAAAGAATTAAAGTTTGACTTGTTCCAAAGAGGGCAGGATTTAATTCTACTCCTTTGAATCGTTTTTGGAACCTTCTATCTTTTGTAGTAATTACCTCTCTCAGTGAAGATCGTGATGCGTTGCCTATTCAAGTGAAACTTTTGCAGCTACTCCATATGTTTAGACTCTTCACATGGTTCTCTCTTTTCTGCGATTATTTCTTCTATTTTCATTCTGTGTTTCTGCAAGAATCTGAGGAAATGTTCAAAGATAAATCGAATCAGTAAATGCAAGCTTAAGATTATTCGAGAATCAAGCTGTGATTAAAGGTGATAGAAATTATGTGTTATTATGCTGTTTTCACTTTTAGTGATGGAATATTTCATCAAGATTAGCGGCGATCTCTTTTTAAGGTAGATGGTGCATTTATTATGTCTTGAACTTTCAAAAGAAAAGATAGAGGAGGGACTATCTGATAGAGCGCCAGTGCTGTGTGCCAGTGTTGGTTGGTTTTGAGAAATGGCTGTTGTTGATTCTTATTCTAAATGGATCAAAAATTGCTCTCTTTCTCCTTCTTTTTCTTCTACTTCACAGATCAAATTTCTCCAAAAAAGCTGAAAAGCTGTACAGCAACAAGTTATTTAATTAGTTCTACTAATTGTTATTGATTATTCAGTGAAAAAAAATAATTAACAAGCACAGAAAAGAATGGAGCAACTCAAATGAAACTCCTGTGATGATTTCCTTGATTTACATCTCAAATGCTGAAAAGAAATAATGTCAGTTCTTTTTTGGAATAAATTTAAATATTAGAAACTTTGAATTTGATAATCTTTAAGGGAAACATGGATGATAACCATTTGATTTTTTCTTGATATTTAGAGTGCAGATTAACTAGCTGTGAAATGGTATTGTTGTTTGATTAAATCGAACTTAGCAGAGCAATTTTTGATGAAAGAAATAAATTTAAATTATTTTTGAATTCACTTTGGAATTTAAGAAAATTTCAAGAAATCACTCATTTAGATAACAAAACTGCATTACAGTATCCTCAGACACTCACATGTTCTTTTTTGTTATACAGTTGTTAATATTGGTTATAACTTGAAAAAAATCGTGTTGTTTTCTTAGAATACCATTAATACTCTAGTGAAAACCTCAACTAAACCAGCAATTCTTGTTAGAAACCCTTAATTCTTATTCCTGTAAGACACAATGGGATAATAAATTTGAATGGTTGTTTTTTTAGAAAACTAACGAAAAACTAAACGAAATTAAACGAAAAAGAAATATTTTTTTTCTTATTTTGTGCATTCGCCTCCAGCAACCCACATAGGAATGAAATAATGAGTTCACTAACCTGCTGGTTTTTAGGAGTATTATCGAAAGGCATGCAAGTTCAACATTTAAATATTTTCAAAAAACATTGCAAACCAGAAGGCAAAATAAAAAAATAAACTTACTAAATAATTGCAATAACACATGCGAGCTACAATACTGCTACTTCTGCTGCTGCTGTCTTGTTTAGCCAGCATTGAAGGCAAGAAAAAATCAAATTCACGGTATTACACTCATCATGGAGATGAAAATACCAATAATGGATTTGGCAATGTTGGGGCTACAGGGAGTACTGATGGCACCAACTCGAACGATAATTCTAATAAAAAGAATAGAACTACCCCCTTGCTAATACCCTTGAAGAGAGTGAGTGTGAATTCTGGGAAAAATTATGAGATGGACAGTTTGTACGTGTTTAGTATGAATATCGTGTAAGATTAACCACAATAAGTGAACACAGTCGTCGATACACAATCGAATGATAACTGGGTTATTGACAGTACTTGCAAGAACTGTGGTGGCAGCGCTGGCAAGGGGTTCACATGTTCTTCGATGGATTGTTAAGATGTTAGCTAGTAAAACAATGAAACGTTTAAAATGTTGGATGGGAAAGTGAGAGCTGTTAAATATGTACCAACTTCGGTAGAAGCTGGTATTCCAAGCATCGGACAGTAGAATTTCACTCTAGACAGGGTTAACGATGTCATCAAACTCAAGAATGGAACTCTCCTAAAAGAACGACAGGCTTACATTGATCAAGCCCAAGCTGGTTTGGGATTTGGATTAGACTCCAATTAAGGAGCTTTCTAATCGATAGCTCAGGCTAATTAGATTTAGAAGAATCAATTCACTCTCATTTTCCAGAAGGAAGCAGGGCTGGTAATAAATAAAAACACCAAAAATATAACCTTCTTTCTCTCGTTTTGGTGGGCTCAAATAAATCCAATATTCTCATAGAATTCCAAGTTCATAAAAACTTAATTTTTCTTCTTGTGTTCTTCCTATTCTTTTTTTTCTTCTGTTGTAGATGATCATCGGGAACAATAAATAATACCTCTCAACGACTAAGAACAGCTCTGTGTTCAATGTCTCTCAAAGCTAGTATTAAAAACCAGATAATTCTAATTCTAACTCCAACTCCTACATTTGGAGACAACAATCGAATAATGGTAATCCCAACTCCAACAACCCAAATGATTCCCCGGATATCTAAGATTCATGGAGACTTAAAGTAGGTCCATTCCTTAAAATCGGAAGATCACCATAAATCTCTTCACAAAACAAGGATTAGCCTGATATGGGTAATAATAACATTTTTTTTGTTTTTTCAACACTGCAAAAACACGTCATTTATCTTCTTTTAAATTACACAACAATTCCATGAAACTTACAATATTTCATTTATTCTAACTCCCTAAACCCAACCCGCTAACAGACCCTACTAGTCTCTACGAAGGACGATTCGACAGCACTACTAAGTATGTCTTAATCCCAATGGGAGTCTGGGATAGATTAGACAAAACAATGTTTTAGTTCAATCAATGCACCACAGACAGCCAAGACTTCACTTTATGCAGCTGCAAAGGCAGCTGGTAACCAATAACCTTCTCATTTGTGAACGACCCTTCGAGCAGCAGTCCATAGAATAACACTCAGAAGTTCGAATACTTACCGACATAATATCTTGAGCCAGTGAAAGGAGGGGTTTCGAAATGTCTACTTCTCCTCAAATCGCAAGAAAGTGAAGCGAATATTGATTATGTCTTCGGTACAAGTTTTCTGTAGAATTACTATTCAGTGTATAATTTCGACGACAAGACAATAACTCTTGGCCCAGTTTCAGATTTCACACTGTCTGCGAATCTAGACAATGGATTGTCTTTATGGTGGATTCTGTTTGCACTTCTGCTGGCGATTGCGCTACTAGCAATTCTGTGCTTATGCTGCAGGAAGAAGGATTGTGATCCATGCTAGCAACAACACGAACTTATGAACCATCACAGCTTCGAATAGCCTATTTTTACACCTTGTGAGCCACCTTAATAATAATAACAGTGCAAGACAACACCAATCCATGGGAATTAAAGCTAAAATACCATAAGCTATCTCGTCCGATCTCCAAGATCTCAAAACAACAATTATCAGTACCAAAACGGGATTAACAACAACTATCAACCTTTAGATTTTAATGGAGCGTAGTAGCATCATTCTTAGTTCTTGAATAACCCATCGCTACATCCCTAATCGAACTTCTCTAGCTAGCACTAGCAGGTCCAATAATAACAGTAAACGCAGCATTTCTCTGAGCCGCATTCATCTTCGTAGAATCAAATGTCTTAATAGTATAATTTTGAGGACAATCAATAATAATAATAACCTTAGCATTTCTTGGATGCCTCATAACCATATTCGCTTTAGTAGCCATAACAACAACAGCAATAACAATAGTAGCTAGGATCTTCATAATTACCTGGTTAAATGTAGCATTAGCAGTAGTAACACTGCTAGTAGTACTCTCAATAAGGATCAAACTATAAGCCTTAAGGAGTGAGCTCTCCTCATGCTTCTAGGGTGATCAACTCACCGAACAGAAACTACTCACTGTATTAGCAAAAAGTGCTTTACAAGTGAGCAAATAAGAGGTATAAGTAATCTCTCCACAGATCAAGGAGATATTAATATTTATTCTGTCAACACCAAAGACTAATATTTGTGTTAGATTTTCATTGTTTTTTGTTGTTAGTTCTGTCTTTCTGTTTTGTTTTAGAAAAGCTTCTAAATTTTCTTAAATGTTGCTGTTTTGTTGTTGTTGTTTCTGAAGATGAAATTGTGATTTTTTAAGATTATCATTAGGATTTTGACGTGCAGGATTTGTTAGTCAGACTTGAATTCAATACATATTTCTTTTTCTTTTTTTAAAACAATATTGGAACATAGCATCTTGATTGAAATAGAGAAATAGTATGAAAACTATGATTATAACTCGATAAACTCATAAACACACACATACACATACACAGAGGATCCTCTCTATTTTCTTTATTTAAATTCTTTTTATTTTGAGATGAATGCAAAAACTCTATCGTCTGCAGAGATAAACTCTTGTGTTTAAGTTCATACAGCAGCAGCAGCAGAAACTATCATCTCTCTGATCGATTTGTATTTTTTATATTATTTCAATTATCTTCTGGCATTGATGAAGCATAAGCACCAGGAATCTTGACTCCTATTGATATTCAACACACAATTCATATTATTCAAGATATCGATGCATTAACCCCCCTCTCCTAAGTAAAAAAAATAAATATTTTTTGGGGGTATTTTTCTTTACTAGCTCCCTTGACGACTCTCATGCGGGTAGTCTGCCAACTCTTGCTAGGATTGGTGACACAAGTGATCCCCTTGAATTTATCCGTTGGTTTTCTTGAAAACAAGTCCTCATCGCAGTTCGGGCAGCTCTTGTATTCGCTCCACTTTTTTCAGGCAAAATAAAGTAAATTCTCCTGATTATTTGCTAAACACATTGAAAGAGCTAATGAATGTATTAGTCTATTCGAATTTACTTAGTTCTTGGATAGTATGAAGAAGCATGTGGTGCACGCTTAAAGTGATCTTTTGAATTCATTAGGAGGCAATACTTTTTCTTAGATACCCTCATCGTAATCTCTTTCTTCATTATCTTCGATGTCTAAATCCTCGTTATCATAAAGCTCGTCTTCAGACATAGTAGCAGTAGTCTTTTAATGTATGCTTTCTGTGGTTCTTTTCTGAATTTTTGTATTAAACTTTTTGAATTACTTCTTTTTTGTTGTTTCTTTTTCTTTTGTTGTGTGTTGTTTTTCATTTAGGTTCTCCCCTTCCCGCCGAGACTTTCAAAACACCAAGCTTTAATAATTATGCTTTACATTCTCTTTTCAAGTATTGTTAAGCATTATTAGAGCAGTTGTGTCCTTTAAGCTAAGTTCTATTGTTTGCTATTGTTGCTTTAGTTCTCACAATTTAGTAAAACTAAGAATTTTTTTTCGTAATTCTCATACAACAACACACATAGCATTTTGATATTTTTTTGGATTTATTCTTTCTTGTGTTCTTCCTTCAGAATGCACCATAGAGTCTAAGATTACCTTCATTTTCTCCATGATCATCGGAGAGGAATGCAAGGATATTCTATTTAGGATGCCATTGAATAGAGTGCACTATTGAATCTCTTTCTAGGATATTCCCAATTACTCCTGTGGTTGAAAATAGGTAGAAATCAGCAATTTAGCAACGTAGTTTTTCCAAAAAAAACCATTAAAAATAAAAATTTTAGGGCAAAATTTACCTGTCTGTGTGTTGTGGATAGCAACATTTTTATCATTGAAAATCGCAGCTAAGAGAGCACCATCATATGAAAAGGAAAGCTCTTGGATGGCATAATCAGATTGACTGAATGTCTTAAGCATCGTAAATTCCTCTAAGTCCCATAAGCCAATCAGAGTGTCTGTTGAACCTGTTGCGAAATATCTGCCTTTCGGATCGATTGCCATGCATTAGATCTTCAAACTTTTACAAGGAGCTGATGTTAAATAGAATCAAGTTAAAACCTCCTTTTTTGTTGTTTTTGCTTCGTTTTTATTACCTGTGGCATTCTGTCATGGTCTTATCTAGCAAATCAACGTTGGCCTTAGCGAAATCCTTTCCATTTGATACTTGCACTGTACCAGATCCTCCTCTGAGTTCAAACACAAAGTAAAAAATAAATCATTTCTTCTTTCACACAATTCGTTCTTCTAAAACGAACATTTTTATCTTCTCTTTCTCCCCTATCTATGAAAAACAATAATTTCTATTCATTATCTTGTAATTTTACAAAGACCCAACAAGGATGATAACTGATCCTGATGGATCCCATTAGAACTCATGCACATCCATTTCCAATGGCACCTCGCAGATCTCCTAATCCTTGCGAGTATCAAAGAATGTGAGTTTATTGTCTCTGTTGCACAACGCCAAGGTGTTCCCATCCGGAGAATAGACTACATTTAGATTATCTACATTTTTATCGCCAGCCTTCGGAGTGGGTCCTTTGGTAATGTTCTTCTATCTAATATCCCAAAGATAATAACTTGGTTATTCTGCAGCAATATATGCCAGTAAATCAGGATTAGACGGATGCCATGCTAAGCTCTTCACATTCGTTGAGTCATGTCCTTTTTGCTCATATTTGTCTAATTCCAAGGTGTACGAAGATGGATGAAATTTAAATGTTCTGATCTTGCTTTTCGCTGTAGCAATAACAGACCCCGTGCAATTCCATCCTAAATACTATTCTTCTTTCCTGAATGATCCAGGTGCCCACTTCATCTTGAAGTTATTGAAATAGGCATCGGGCTTGAATTTGCTACTTTTTTCTTCTTGAGGGATATACAAGTCGTTCATATTAGATCTGCTCAAGTTGGATTTAAGGAATGGAAAAAAGAGTCTTAAATAAGATTATGGATATCTATCTGTGTCTCTCTAAAGTGATTAATTTAATAATTAGACACCTTTTGATAATAAATTGATTACTGAAACACATTAACCATAAAGGAAAGATAAAATTAGTTAATAATCAATGAAATATTTCACAAACACATAAAAAGCAAAGGAAAACAACTCATTGTTTTTCCAAAATTTCATTGATGAGTTATTTATCTTCCTGGCATCTCAAAAAATACTTGATCCATTGAGATCAATATCATCCTTAGCAATTTCAGTTTATTATTAGTTAGTATTATTATTATTGTTAGTAGCGTTGTTGGTTCCCTAGAGAACTTTCAGATCCTCATGGAAATTTGAAAAAAATTACATTGTATCCTAAGTGTTCTTGAAATAATTACTTTAATTCTCATAACCAAGAATCCCAGCTTACTGATCTCCCCTAAGATTATTAGCCTATCTTGTTGGTGCATCGAATGTCTCAGCTTCGAAATGACAATCCATATCATTAAGAGTGTTCTTAGATGTTTATTATTTGGTGTTTTAATGCGACAACATGGTTTTAGGTTATAATATTGGATTAAAAGAAACAGTGTCCTAAGTATTTGATGCTTCCAGATAAGTAGTATCATATTATTATTCTAGCATCTTATGAACAGGTGACTTAGCTGATAGCTTGTTCTTTTGTTCTCCTTGCTGGTTGTTTTACATCAGTTCTTCAATTTTTGGGAGTTCATTCGTTTGATGTTATTCTTTTTAAGATTAATCTGAAGTATTATGTGCAGAATCATCCTAATTATCCTTTTATTCTATCTTAACCTATTGATTCATGGCTCTTTCTACACTTGAATCGCATTTTTCAATGTTTTAAACCAGAATCTACTGTTCTTATTTTATTCTTCCTTAACATTTCTCCATTTATTCTGATTATTCCAACATCTATCCCTCTAATACCTCATTATTATTCTAGCTACTATTCTCTTGAAATAGCATTCCAATATCTATTAAAGTTTCTTATTTGTTATTGATCTACTAATTTTCATCAACTTCTTCAATTTTCTGAATGCTTCCTTGAATCGGTGTGATCATCAATAAGTACCCTTCTTTCTAGTTCATCTGATAAACCTAACCATTCTGTATATTCTTGATATTCTAATTATTACTATTGACAGATTAATTCGAGTTGTTTAAGATTAGCACATCCTTTTGAATACCTTTGCTACCTGAAAGATTAATGGCTTACTATTAAAAAGGTAAAGAATTATTGCTTCGAAAGGCTTAGAAATTCAATAAATAATTTTATTAATTAGCTGCTGCTACTGCTGGTTTTAGATTCAAATTCGAAGTCTACTACTATTACTGTTGCTGTTACTACTTCAATTACTGCTACTGATGATTAATAGCAAACTTAGAATTCCCTCTATGAAACTACTAATAACTTGATCTTGAACTGATTCCTTACTACTAATCAGCTGCCTATTAAATCCCATTCTAACTATTATGGTTTTTGCTATCAGCTACCAGTTATGGTTAATATAGCTGCATCGATGGTGAGTGACTCAGCATTCTTTTTAAACCCGTTAGATCTTTAATTGACAGTTATTTTTTAATTTCTTGCATGGAATCTTCACTTAAGCAAGTCGCATTTGCATCTAATATTCTGTTCATTTCATCGAGTACTTGCTGCTCATTCTTGTGATGGATCCTCTGCGGTTTACTGGAGATTTATTTGTTGAAGGGAATATTATGATTATCATAATGGCTGTTGCTGCTGTGTATCTTCTCAAGACGGATATCACTATTGTTGGTGAGATTACTGTTGTTGCTAAGGATATTCTAAGAATTGTTGATATTGTTGTTAGCGTTATTGAGATCAATTGAAGGTTTTTAAGGTGGTGCTGGTTCGATTTTGATGACTTCAGTAGGTTAGCTAGTGATTCTATCTGCTAAGTTCGAAATAGAAAGTGGCTCTTCGTTATGTTCTTAGCTGAGAATGCTGCTTTGCACTTCTTCAGGTTGCTCAAACGAATTATTGTTGTCTTCATCATCACTGCATACTTGATTTAGAATATCTAAGAGTTATTATTCGATTTCGACTTGCTTTTTAGCTTTGAGGTGGCTATCTCGCAAGGCACTTCTGTTAGCATGCGTATTACTATTGTTTTCTTCATAAGCATCGTCCTCTTCGCCTGAGAAATCTTCACTTAAACTTTTAGCTTTTTCAGATTTGAGAATAGCCATATATTTGTCTTAGAGATTCTTGTAAATCTCCTGTTTTTCGACTAAGCCTTCATCGTAATCTGCTCTGGACGGTTGAGTGTTTATTCCACCAAACTGAACCATGCTCTAAGAAGACACACACACAAAGTAAATAAATGAAGAACTTGGAAAAAGGAATTTTAAAATCCCCCAAAAATTAATTCCTTCAAGTCATACTGGAATATCTTGGGCTCTTGCAATACGTGGAGGATCTTTAACATGCTGAGGAGCTGCATGAGGAAGAGCGGAAGATGATGGTTCTGCATTTTTTTGCTGATCTGCTGCAGCGTTGATGTTTTCGTTCTAATATCATACAAAACAATTAGCCAAATCAATCCTAAATCATCAATTAAAACCAATAATAAATTCTATCTCTTTCTCTCTGTTACAGTCTTGTTCGTGCCATTTTTAGTGAGGCTATTGAGACTATTGCTATTGAAGGATGCTGAGTGTGTTCGATCAGTTAGTTATTGTTGAGTAGTGAATTGAAGATTCAAGACAGAAATTGGAATGTATGAATCTTACTGAGTGAGCTGTTACTGATCTTTGATATTGATAACGGAGAAATATGAAAGCATGCTTGTTTAGCCGTATTTTGTGTTGTATTGTCTGCTATTCTCAAATAAGCCTGAGAGGATAAGAAAAATAGAATAAGTTTTTAGCAGGGAAGAAAATAATATGAAAATAAGAAGAGAGGGAATCACTGTTATTAGGGTTTTATCCTCGTTTGGTGGCAATTGAGAATGATGGCTGTTCTGATGAATTAACATCTGACATGTGCTTGGATTATTAGGATCCAGAAGAGCTCAGGATTTACTTCGAAGGATTGAACTTCTTTACAGTTGCCATATGTTCGATACTTTAGCTCAATTACATCTTCAATTCTCGAGCAGATGGTTTCTGATCTAGTTGCATCAATCACGGAGTCATTTAAAGCAAAAGTGTGTGATTGTGTGTGGAAAATTAAATCCCCTTCATTTGTATTTTTGTTGTTACCTTTGAGATACGGAGAATTGAGCAATTCTCTTGCTGATTTTCTAGCTGTAGGATGCTACGATATCATCCCTGCGATGAACTCTTAAATATTCTGTGCGAACGGCAATTGCAATTTGATTCGATTTATTTTTGCTTTGAATTATTGCAGTGTCATATCGGGATCTTTCGAAAGAAATGGCATAACACCAGAGAGCATCTAAACACAAACAAAGGGAGGAAATTTTCATCTCTCAAAATGAAGTAAATGTGTCTGTTTGATGATTACTTAAACGAAGATGATGCCTGCACTCCAAATATCAGATTTCGCAGACAGTTTATTCTACAAGAGTACCTACAAATGGTATGAATATTAAACCCAATCAAGGAAATAGAAAATCAAAAGAATATCTTAAAAAAATGAAGTTTCCAAATGACTAAAAATATAAATAATTGTA
>Ga0302285_10002346_pt1 | contig 10575 bp, 8 predicted proteins | sample III_Fen_E2_2_FD_200455 | JGI IMG/M metagenome (GOLD analysis project Ga0302285, IMG submission 200455) | Peat permafrost microbial communities from Stordalen Mire near Abisko, Sweden - III_Fen_E2_2 | ecosystem: Environmental > Terrestrial > Soil > Wetlands > Permafrost | place: Sweden: Abisko...
ACTCGAATAAGCGGGGAGAAAATTCAACGAAACTACAAATAAGAATTTAGCTTCCCTCTGATTTAACCTATCCCCCACCATTGCTTACCTGTGTTATCATTTCATACAGTCATAAAAAGGTCTCCCACGTACTTTCTTTAACTTGACGCTGACTGATGTGGATTTTATCATTTATTGTGAGAATGGCATTTGTATTATTGGAATTATGTCTTGGGATTTCAGAAATAAAGGTAAGGTGTCCCCCTTTTTTTGATTTCCCTTTAACCTGGATCAAAGTAATGCCATAAAAGTACTGTTGCAAGGGGGGATTTCACTAAATATTATCAAGCAACTACTCTTTTTGAGTTTCTGCTTTTGAATTTGAATTTATCAAATTCTCATTTTTGCTCATTTTCCTGTAATTTTTAACTTATTTTCATTTGTATTGTCTTTCATTTATCTGATCTGTCAATGTAGCTTTTATATCTGATTCTAATTTATTTATTTCTTCTACTTAGATTATTACTGGTGTCTTTAATGGTTGCCTCCAAAATGCATCTTGATATTCAAGTACACAGCAGTTCCCTCAAGCTATTCTCTCTTTTGGGAGGTGTCTCAACTGAGGAGTTGTTTATAATGGAATAAGAATTTCTAAGTCTGCTCGATTATAAGCTGTTCATTTCAACTGAGGAATTTGAAACATACAGAAAATCACTCTTTGCTTCTAATTTCTGAATCATAACTGCTTTGGCATTAACAGCTAATCAAATCAAAACAGAAACAACAAGAACTACTTTAATAATAATAAGAACCTCAACATTTCGTACTTTTATCTCCCTCTATCTCTCTAGAAACATAATAATCGTCTCATTATAAAATAATATTATCTTATTTCCATTTCATCTATCCACTACTTCGTGTGCATATTTCATCAAATCTCTCGCCCTGTATTTTTGTGTAGACACTTTATATTAAATCGTTATTTCTTAATTAAATCATAAAATTATTGACAATTTACTTCAAATGTTCGAAAAACCTCCTTGAACTCATATTTCCAAAGTAACTTCTGACAGAGATATATATTAAAGTTGTTAAATTTTTTAATGTACCAATGTAAACTACACAAACATATTAACTAAATGTGCCATCCATCATGAGCACCTCTTTTATGAAATTCTTATTAATTTTTGTTAAGGCATTTACTTTTTAACATCAAGTAGAGGGATTAATGCTCCCACTTTTTTTGAGAGTATCTTGACAAATTATTTAAATAAAGATTTTAAAACGCATAGGAGAAATAGACTGAACTACTACACATGAACTTTGGATTTGGTGGTTAAAATGGCTTTGGCGGTTTAGGTGGATTAGGTGGTATGATGGGAGGTATGGGTGATCCTAATGCTCCTCTCCCTGACACGCAAGAGAAGATTTACATTTCTGCGTTGGCTTTGATAAAAATGCTCAAACATTCCCGTGCAGGTGTTCCCATGGAAGTTATGGGCTTGATGTTAGGAGAGATTGTCGATGATTATCAAGTCAATGTAGTAGATGTATTTGCAATGCCTCAAAGTGGAACAAGCGTAAGTGTTGAATCAGTCGATCCTGTGTTTTAGCAAGATATGCTAGATCTGTTAGCTTAAACTGAAAGAAGAGAGAATGTCGTTGGATGGTATCATTCACATCCGTCTTTCGGATGCTGGCTATCTTCTGTCGATCAAAACACATAAATGAGGTAAAATGAAGGTTGCTTATTAAACTAATATTTTGCTGGTAGATGAGAGGAATGAAGCTAAAAATAAGAATGGAGATAAACGTTCAAAACGATAAAGTAAATGAGTTAATGAGCTTCAAAGTAGTAGTAGTTAAGAAGATTTGCAAAGGAGTTTTCCTTTTAAAAAGAGTTTTAATAAATTAGAAAATAGCATAAATTGAAGAAAAAACCCAGAACAAAATTGGGTAATTTCCCCCCTTCTTCTAATCTGGCATCTAAACAATTTAAAATGCATTATTTTAAATAAAAAATCAAACTCATTTTATGAAAAAATCTTTATTTATTGGTTTAATCTGTTTGTTCTATTAGTTTTGAGCGTCTGAATCCTCGTGCTGTAGCAGTAGTTATCGATCCTATTTAGAGTGTCCGTGGTAGAGTAGTTATCGATGGGTTCCGATTAATAAATCCAACGGCTATCATGGGTGACAGATAAGCTAGATAAACAACAAGTGTTGAAGGAAATCTCACTAAACCAAACATTGAAGCGTTCCTGAGAGGACTTGGATTGTAATATTATTCAATAAATATTGTGTTTAGAACTAATGATCTTGAAAACAAGATGCTCTCCGATCTCTACAAATAATCCTGGAAAGATGCATTGAAACTCTAATCTTCCACGAAACACAGTGAATAAAACGTCAAAGCCATGAATGAAATGCTCAATCTCGCTAAACTCTACATGAAATCTATCGAGGAAGAAATTAAATGTAAAGGATAAAATGAAAATAAACTTGCAATCAGAAATGTCGGTAAGATAGATCCAAAGAGACATCTTGCCAGTAACATCGAGGAAACTAGTGGGTCTAATATAGCTTAGATACTTGGAAATATGATTTCAACTCAAGCTCTCTGATGAACTAAAAAATAATATTTAAAAAAAAAAAAGAGTTTTAAAAGTCTTACCATCAACTTATCTCTCGTAAATACACACCGAATTACATACAAATTGTCCAAAAAAAAAGTGGAACTACATAATCCAGGTGTAATTGTGGTGTGTTTATGTTTCAAAAATCTCCTAATAAATGCATTAGCACATTATATTAAATCTAATTTAAATTATCTGAGAATGTTCTGTAAAATAACAGCAGATTTCTTGGCTTTTAAAAAAATGAAATTATGGAAATCAGCAAGTCTTTTGTTCGCGCAACTTTGAAGATTTCTTTTTCTTTTCTTCTTTCTGTTTCCTATCTTTAAAAAGTGCTACAGATAGTCCTTGCAAGCTAGCCGGTTGATTTTTTTTAAAGCTCAGAAACACAGTATCACAGTAGAATAATTGAATTTTTTTCACAAAATTGCGAGGGCATAATTAAATAGTGCTTCCAATGAACCTCGTTTTGGAGGAAAAGAAAGTCAAGCGGAAAAAATCTAAGCCTCGCTTTATCTCCGTACAGCCAGTAAGACATTAAGGAATTGGTTTGAAATTGGGCTCTAGGGTAACACTTTTTTGGTGGTTTAGGATGACTTAGAGTAGTTCATGAAGGATGTGGGTGAGTATAAGTAGATACTTCGATCGATCGGAATGTATGATCTCTGCCAGAATTGGAGTTAAGAGAATTTATTTTTCGGTGAGTTGCGCAACATTAATAACTATTTTGGTTTAAAAACAGAGCAGACACGAGGACAACAGCGGAAAGAAGAATCTGATGTTAAGAAGAAAGCAAAGCTATTGCGGAATAAAGAGAAGGAAAGTATGGGATTGGTATGGTTTGATATGAAGGAGAAGCAAAAAAGTCAAGAGGCATATCTACAGCAGCTGCAAGGTGAAGAACATGAAGACGAAGAGCTTGAGACAAATTAATAGATTCTAGATATTTAGGAGTATAATCGTGCATACTAAAATCAAAATCGAGATGAAGATAGTGAAATGAACTTAGAAAAGAGCATTATTGTTGAAGGAAATGTTAAAAAAGATAAATTAACAAACACTTCTACATTAGAAAAACAATTTATCGCTGGAGGAAACGAGAGTAGCATTGAAAAAGGAAGTAAAAACAATACAAGTTTAGTAGAAAAAAGTTATCTTGAAAGATCTCCCTCCAACAACAACAACAATGAGGTTAATGGTTTCGAGAATATATTCAGTGAATAGCATGATAGTCGATATGAGTATGAGAAATAACCGAAAAAGGGAAAGAAAAAGATCTCGAAAAAGAAGGTTAGTTTGATAAATAAATCACTCAGAGACAAGTAGCAGTTTAGAAGCTAAGAGCACTCAGAAGTTGATAATGTCGAAGAATTAATAGCAGATTAGGATATGTCTATGCTAGAGAAGCTTCCTGCCAATGGAAACCTGGAAAGAAGTTTGTTAAGTCGATTGGATAAAAGTATCATGAGTGAGAGTGAAAATCAATAAGATGAAGATGAAAGTTAGTTTAGAGAGACGGAAAATGAATAGAAGCAGGTCAGTGAAGGGTAAGATGAGAATAATGAAGCAGGAGAAGAAGAAGGAGATAAAATGAATTTGAATAGTAGTTAGTAGATTGATAGTAATAATAGCTATAAACAGACAAACAAGATGAAAAAGAAGAAAAAGAAAGAGAAAAAGATAAAGAAATTGTAAGTTTATGATAACAGCTCTTAAAATTAAGAGCCATAACAGGTAAATAATGAAGAAGATAGAAGTATTTTGCAGGCGAAAGCAGTACAGAATAAGATCAGAAAGAAGAAGAAAAATAAGCAATCCAAATGAAACAAACAAATCAATTTATCTTGCAAAATGAGATTGTTAATAATATAAAAAGAGTTGCAAGATAGTTGTCAAGTTTATTTTGTTTAGTAAAAGTTATTTGATCTTGAAATTCTCATAAATATTTAATTCTTTTTTCGCTCTTAATAACTCATATGCACATTTTTAACCATTTGATTATTAGCGTTTCTGAAAGGAATGATATCCTTTTTTGGCAGAATCTGCAAAATTATATGTTTTTTGTCTAATATCTTCTTTTTTGATGACTAATTGGGGAGGAAAAGATATGAAAAACTGAGTTTCTTTTTTGTTTTAAAATAATTGGAGGAAAATATCTTGATTCTTAAGATTTCCCTCTCTGAAGATGTAATTTGAAAAGTATCTGGGGAGGGAGTAGGAGCTAGCTGAGAAAGGGAAAGTGTAGCTAAAAACTAAATAGATTTTGTTGAGAAGAAGAAACAACACAAACAAAAACAAATAATTGTAGCAGCGAACACAGTCAGCAAAAAAGTAGCAGAAGAAGAAGAAGATAAACATGTATTATCCAGAATAACAGTCATATCAATAGTATGGTAGGATGTTTTAGCCATCTTTTATGTAGCAGTAAATGATGAAGCCTTCCGTAGTTAGAGGGAGAATTGCAGCAGCGAATAACAAGTATTCCAAAGTTTATGAGAGGGCGTTGCAGGATAAGGTGAAGCAACTTCTTATTCAATAATAGCAGCAACAGCAAGCAGATCCCAATGTTACGAAGCACACACCATCCTCTTCATCGATTTCGAGTAGCATTTCAACATTGGAGTTGATTTAGTATGTGCTGAGAGAGTACGAGCAAGAGACTCCTTTGACAATGCAGCCTCCAACAGCAGCAAAGAGTTCCTACACAATCTATGAAGATCTTAAGATTATCTTCAGTCTCTCCTAAGAAAGCAACATCACAACAAGTTCGTTCAAAAGGCTTTCAGATGAAGGGATTGTTACGAGGACTCCGGATTCTGTTCGATCTCGATATTAAGATTTCTTGAAGAATCTCACAAAAGATGATTATCAGAATATCTTAAGCTTTATTGAATCAAATGGACTCAGGGGATTCCTAGTTTTTGAGAAAAACGCCCAAAATGTTAGGATGCTTCATGCTATTTCGAAGACTGATCCGAAGTTATTGCAAGGAGAGAACACCAATAAGATCTCAACTCCTCTGCGTTCACCTAGAGGCGATCAAGATCAATCCAGACCAAGATCTCCAATGTTCCCTCCAAATCCATATGGAAATAATGGATTTAACCAACCGTATCCTTACTACCCACAGTATCCTATGTACCCTCCTTAGATGTATCCTCCCCATATGCAATCATCTCCTTCGAGACAAAACCAATAATTTTACGATTACGGAATGCAATAATACCCTCAAATGTATATGAATCCATACTATATGAACCCGTATGGTATGTACCCTCCAATGTAGCAGCAACAACAACAGTAACGATTTGGAAATGATGAAGAATAAGGCGAGTAGATTTATTAAGTGAGGCCTAGTGCTAAGAAGGGGAATACTCGTCCACGAGAAATCGACGAGGAAGAACAATTAGAGGAGAAAGTAGCTAATTTCTAGAAAAAAAGAAAACTAAATGAATCTACTGTCAAGTCCAATGTGGGGATAAACACCACTAAGAAATAGCAGGTAATTGAAAAGCAACCTTAAGCACAGCAATAGCAAGCACAATAGCAATCAAAATATCCATAACTTGATAGAAATACACTGAATCCATCTCGCAATATCAACAACAATATTAATAGTAAAGTTTAAGCGACACTTATTCTCCCGAAATAATCATCTGGGCTACAGGTTTAAAAGCCATCTTTCAATTCTAATCCATATATTGAAAATTAGCTCTTAGCTGCTGCTACTTCAGCCCACGGGAATAAAGCTCTCACTAAAGAAGTCTACGATCTTATCAGCGATGAAGATAGAGTACCTGAATGCTAATTCGACGAGATGATGGGATACATTTCACAATAAGTTAAATTATCCAAGGAAAAACTCGTTGATTATCTTGATCAACTTAGTGGAAGTTTCAAGGATTTCAATGTCTTTTTAGAGACAAAACAAGAGAACATGCTCTGGACGAAAGATGAAGATTTGATTCTCGAAGGGCTCAAAACCATGGATTCCTCGGAATTCAAACTTCTCTCGAAACTTAAGGGAATTTCTAGCATCAAGAAACGTATTATCTATAATTCTCTAAATCTCCCTTTCGTGGTAGTTTGAGATGAGAATAGTTAGGAAAAATAGGTTGGAGTTCATACATAACAGCATGAGAATCAGCAAAATAGCCAAAGTCGCCCAAAAATAAATCAAAAAACATTCATATTTTCTTTCCCATATTTTTTCTCTTTTATTTCTATAAATCTTCTATTTGAATTGTTTCTGCTGCTGATGTTCTTCTATCTAAGCTATTTTAATACTGGAAATAGATATTTTGTTCATCGTTCTCGGCGAGTTCTTAGAAAAGGAATCATATCATTCATAAATAAATAAATTAATCAAATTTGAATCCATTATGTTCATTAGAAGAATCCAAAAAAATAGATTATGAATTTTTTGTTTTTAAAGAGCAAACTGCTTTTTACTGGGCTGATTCTTATTAAAAATCAAAGTTTTGCTATTTCTTAGTTAAAAGCATAACAAATTATTTTCAAATAGTTTTTATTTTAGCAAACTTTTCTAATGAAAACATCAAAAAATTAGAACACGAAATGGAAATCAATTTTAGTAAAAATTAAAGATAAACATCTAAAAATGAACTCAATCGTTTTTAGCATAGTTAGGCACCACTCAAAGGTTACAAATATTCAAAGGAATACTATCGCTCTTCAAGCTTAAAAATTTAAAAGAAAGACAGCAGTGACTGTTTTCATAATACCCCAAGAAATATTTCAAACTTTACAAGTTCAGAAGAAGAAAAGATATCATCTTCAGATATTAGCGAAGATGAAAGGTTAGAAGATCAAGATTCCTTTAAGATTATCGATAGCCTCACATTCCTAGATAAAAATGATAAAAATGATCTTGTTGCTTGTAAAAAAACACATAAATGAATGGAAAAGAAAACCATTATATTTTCAGAAATAATCCGATAATTAATTTAATAATTTTCCTTTCTTTTTTTTGAATGATTTTCAGGCATTAACAATATCTAACTTATGATCTACGAATGCTCCTACTGCACTGGAATTATTGGATTAAATCAGGATTTACTTAAAATTTTAAATTCGATCTTGAGGATTGGGGATATTCTATTTTTCTAATTTCATTCATTATCTATGCTACTATTGACGCCAGTAGGGGGATAAAGGATCTAATCTATGATTCCTTTAGAAGATGGATCTACTCGCTCTTATGTGCTAGGTCAAGATTAAGATTCCGTGAATATTTTCTGCTTAGTTTTAATTGTAAATATTATCAATCCATACTTGCGAAAAGTCATCGAAATCAGCAGAAAAATAACCTTGACCAAGCAATCAGATGACCCATAAGAATCTCTGGATGATTTGATGATCGTTGAAGCTAAGATTCAGACTCTAGCAGAATGGCTTCCTTGTTCAGCAGAGCTTTCTAAAGATGATCTTTTTTCGATTATCGAGAGGGATTCTTCTTCAGATTGGAAGCTAATTCAAGAACATACTTCTTATGTTCAACTCGCTTCTACTGAAAAAATCTAAAAAGCCACCAACGAGTTGGCTAAGATTATTTATCTTGGAAATGCAGTTGCAGCAACTATCGATAAAAAAGGCACAAATACAATTCCTCCAGAAATTCTTAAGAAATAACGAAAATCCAGTGTTTCTTATTTGATATCTAAACCAGAGATTGCTGAACGTAAGGCAAGTGTATTCTTAGCAAACCTTAACAGACAGTCTTTTTAGTTGGTACAAAGATTTGGAGTTCTTTAGTTTGCATAATAATAACTATTTTTTTTAAAAAATGATGTAAACAATTCACATTTTCAACAGGCATAAAGTTCACTTGAAAACACAGACTTTTACAAAACTATAAAAAAAGCTAGACCTTCTATTAAATACTACAAAAAAATCTACATAAACAGAGATGGGATTAGTTTTAATCAGATGAGACTGGAATAAGAAACAGATTTCGATGCGTATTAGTCAACAACGGATGAATATTACTCTAATCTATTTGTGAAGTAAACCCAGAAACTAAAGGTTGCTGTTCTTTCCAGCTCAATTCTCACCAGGCCATTCAGCACTTCTACTTCAAAATTTCATAAGCAGATAATAGTCCATATCCACGGAGGAGCTTTAATTTCGATGAGCTAGAAGTCTCATCAATTGCAAACTCGAAAATGGGCTAATGATCTCAAAGTTCCTGTTTTCTCCATCTGTTATAGCAAAGTACGCTGTTCTGGGTTGTTGTTTAATGAAAAATAAACTTATTAATTGATTCAAAAATAATTTTTATCTCATTTTGTGTAGTTTCCAAGTGCTTAATACCCAGAAGTGCTCGATGAATGTTTTCAAGTCTACCAGTGGATAATAAAACATGTCCATAATGTCTTTAGTAAAAAAATTATTTTTTTTTGGCTATTAAACCTGACATTTTCTCTCCAAGATATCAAATTAGAAAAAATTATCTTAATTGGTGACTCTATTGGTGGAAATCTCGCAATAGGTATTTCTAAGTTTCACTTTTCAAGATTAATTTCAACAATTTCTCAAGATTCATATTTTTTTATCATAAAAAGGTCTAACATAGCTTTGCATCAAGCATGCGATTCGTCCGCCGACAGGAATCGTCGTAGCTTATCCATCTTTAGGCTTATCTTTGAATTCTTTCACTCCTAGCAAACTCAGTTCTCTGGAAGATCCAATATTAACACATACATTCCTTAAATTATTCTCTTAGACTTATATCCCTGAAAGAAGAAAATTCTTTAATCCTTCATTGGATCCTTTCTTGTCTCCTGTCTTAGTGGAAGACCATGTATCTATGCTATTTTATAATATTTTGATGTTTTAATGTAATAACTTAGTTACAAATTATTTTTATTATTTACATAGATACTTCAATCGTTTCCTCCAATAAGAATATCTGTTGGGACTAACGATCCTTTCCTTGATGATTGCTATCGATTTCACTTGAAACTTTTGTAAGTCTATTTCCTCCTCAAAAAAAAGCAGAAATCATTGGATAAAATATGAAAAATAACATAAAAAATTCTAAAATTGCATATAAACAGTAAAATTTGATTTTTTTTATTTTGAATGAAATTGAACTAGAAAAAACAAGAGAGACTCAGAACTCACAGTGTACTAAGATTTAAGTCATGGATACTTATCATTCGATGTTCTTGATGGATTTAAATATTCTAGGCAATGTGTAAAGAATATTTCTCATTCTATTCAAGAATTATTAGCAAAAGAGATAAATAGTTCTGATGTTAAGATAACTTTTCCTTTCAAGAAAGATGACAAAAAGGTTTTTTGATAGTTTTATGTATGAAAAATATGTCTCCTTGTTATGTTTTCTTTTTGCCCTAAGAAGTATTTTTCATTAATAACAAAATATGGTGATTCAAATTGGTAAAATCCAGAAATAATTGTTTTATGTCAGAGAGACCATCATCAGACACAAATGAGTAATAACATTGAAAATACTCTTCATTGTTTGAATTCAAGATAGATTTTTCTAAATAGGAAAATAGTTAATTAAATAATTGAAATAAATTATAAACTCTTTCTGCATTTCTAAAAATCTTTTTTGTTTTCAAGGCACGAAATTACGCATAATTTAACTTTTCTTTTTTCGTTAAACATAATATCAAAATTGCTTTTATACCTGATGGAAGTCCCCGTCAATGAAGGAAGAAATCAGCAGATTCTTAGCACTGATGTTTATAATCAAAATAAAACAAACATAGAGAAAAAAGCTCTTGTAAGAATAGACAACGAATAGAGCTAGGAGAATTAGAAATATCCATAAGGGAATCGCTAAAAAACTCATATACCTTGCTGCTGGACTTTCTTGAAAAAATAAGAAGGTGATGTAGACGAAATTGATGATTATGAACCTGAAAACGAGTTACAAGAGCAGCTTGAGTTAGAAGAGCAAAAGAAGAGA
>Ga0302285_10002352_pt1 | contig 10566 bp, 8 predicted proteins | sample III_Fen_E2_2_FD_200455 | JGI IMG/M metagenome (GOLD analysis project Ga0302285, IMG submission 200455) | Peat permafrost microbial communities from Stordalen Mire near Abisko, Sweden - III_Fen_E2_2 | ecosystem: Environmental > Terrestrial > Soil > Wetlands > Permafrost | place: Sweden: Abisko...
CAAATGGTTTTGTAATTTAGTATATGCTGCTTGAAATTTTTTAAACAAAACCAAGCTCAGCGGCTAGCTCAAATTAGCTTATCATCATGAAGTTCAAATGTTTTATGTTTTTAAGCTGTCCAAAAATTACTTTTATCTTAATTCATTGTGGATATCTTTAAAGTGATAACTACAGAAAACTGATCATAATCTTTTTGTGGCGTTTCATCAATATTGCCTTTTTAAAAAGAACAAACAGGTAAAATAAGCCTAGTTTTTTGTACTTAATTAAATTGAATTCTGATTAGCAATAATGATATTTATTCAAAACTTTTTTGATTTGGAGGAGTTCAGGTTATTTTTACTGGAGGAATATCAACCAGAAAATAATAATCAAATATTTTACAAATTAAGGGATTATTTTATTCAGAGAAAAGGCAACGAGAAAGATATTAATAATTACCACACTTTCTTTCTTTTTAATTTTTTTTTGACTTTTGAGGGCCTTTAATTATCATAAACAAGGTAAGGAACAGAAAAAAGTTAAATCTTTTACATTTCGACTCAGCTTTTAGCTATTTTTTTTAAGAATAATAATAATATCCCTCTCTCACGGTACACAATCTAAAAGCCACTCCATTTGGAAACAACCTGCAAACGACATTATGTAGCTTATCAAAGAAAATCACCTGGTTAGAAAAAAATGAAGATATCTGCTAAAACACACACACACACGCATTTTTAACATAAAAGGGAGGCAGTAAATGGGGAAATTAAATTATATTTTATTCTCTTTAAGATTGCAATTTTAAGGAAATTTAACACTCTCAAGAATATTGTGCTTCAATGGGTTTATAGATATCTCAATGCCTAGCTCTCCTGGTAAGATTATTATTATTTTTTTATTTCTTGTTGCATCTGGGTGGGTGGGGAAACGAATTTCTTGACTCTCAAGCAAATCTAAATCCATCATATTTTCCAATTTTTAAATTATTCAGATGCCTCTCAATGATTTATTCCCTTTCAGCCAACATTCTCCAGAGAAATCCTTCACATCCGTGTAATTGAGTCTTAAATATCATCGAAATAATCATTGTAGAGACAGACTCTAAATCCCTTCGCTCCTCCCACACAGAAGCAGTATCTATTCTGCTTGTCTTGGAACTCTTTTTCAGAATAATCCGCATAGATATTATTGATTATGCTCTTCTACCCAAAGGAATTAATCAGTGTAACTCTATCCACGAACGGATCATATTCTAAGATAACCAGCGATCCTGTTGAAAATGATGATCCAAATCTACCACTGTCCGGTTTAATTCCGCTTTTAAAAATCATTCTCCTGCCATGCCAAGATTCCTCTGGATGAGAAGTTACAAGATCAGCATTGTACATAGCGTAGGCTTCTCTTGTTAGCCCGATATAAAACTCCCCTTCTCCACCATCTTCGATAAGAAACGCTATTCGTTTGATGTAAATTTTTTCACTTGGAAATGGCAAGCAAGGCTTGAAATATGCGAAATAATAATCTTTTTCAGTACTATTTTCTCTCCCTGCATCAACAACTAACTATTAATGGAACACAACTTCACATTTATTGAGCTTGTTTGAAATGGACTCAGTGGAGACGAGTACGCAATCAATGCTTTTATTGTCAAATTGAATTTGCTAGGAACAGCATGTCGAATCAAGATAGTATTTCTGCGAAAGATCAAAGAGATGTGCAGATGAAAGCTAAGGAGGTACCTTTTATTTGATGTGATTCATCTCAGGGTCACCAAGAATCTCAACGTGATCGCCAATGTGATCCAGCACAATAGCGAAATGAACTTAATCGAGGTTAGTTAATGCAGCGTTACTTGAAATCAGATTAGAATTAGTAGTATTTTACAAGCTGTTATCCCTCTAATAGAATTATTCTTCAATAGATTCCTTGGATGATGTGTGGTTAACAGTAAGATTTTGTGAATATTCTTTGATAGCTGATGTCAAGTCGTAGTCTACAGCGATAAAAATTGATTTTTACTCTAGATTAATAGAGTTCACGACAGTTATCAAAAGCGTACTTTTTTCAACTTCATACTCCATAATAATCTAGTCCTTCTCTTTCCAGCTAAAGTTTACATTCTCAGCTCTACCACTTTTCAAAACAGCACATCTATCTGTACCTTTTTCGTGAAGTAAGAATATTCCACCATAACTCACTGATTAAGCTGATTAGTCACTTCGCTAATTTACTTTCGGGCTATCGGTAACTCCTTGGAGGCTATTTCCCACGTCCACAGATTCAGGATTCAGCAGTGTCTACTAGATCCATTGAGTTCTTCGTTTGCTCACGGAAGCTAAGTTATACTCGTTCTTTGAGCATTCGTTCTTTTGGGCTATTCCGAATCCACTTGTTTTTCCTATTTTGTTAAAACGAAGACTTACGCGAAGACTTTCCTGCTAGTCTTTGGAGATATCAAGAGGGGGCTCCATCAGACCGATTGTCTTCTAGCCTATGTATTTCCTAAAAAAACAACAACGTTAATATTTTAGAAAAAGACAACAGTTTAACAAAAGAATCAATAAGACTTTCAGTAAACAGCAATAAAGGGATAATATTATAAAACAATTCAAAACGCTGCATACCCTTGTCCTTAGAAAGCATGATATCTTCCCCATGAGTAGATATTAAGATTTTTGAGATCATGTGAGATTTCTTGGAAGCTGAATGGAAACCAAATACTCGGCTTAGTGAGCATACACGGCTGATAGCTCTGTTGTTGTTTTACCCCCAAATAAAACACAAATTCAAATCATATAACGGAAAAACAAACAACGTGCAATGATAATTCATGTTCAGTTCTATGTGTGTTGCTGTTTCTTCCTTACATATGGATCTTTTCTGACATCGAATTCCTGCAAACAAAACTACGAGTTAAGCAACAAATAATCACAAAATCAATATTATGGAAACACATACTTCTTAGATCTCCTTGTAGATATCCTGAGAAAAATAAAAAAAGGTAAGATCATTAGTTGGCATTAATGCTTTACGGAAGCAGTAGATGCAGAGATTTCACTTGAAAGCGCTCGTTGCTTGTTGAGCCTAACATCTTCCTATTCATCGCTGCCACCGCACTAACAGAACAATCCAGTGAGACTGCCAAACAACCCTGGCTTCCTACTGTTTGACTTTTTCATCCTCTCCATAGCAACTGGTAGCCTAAGAGTGAGAAAGTAGTATAATTATATCTCTTTTTGTTTTTGCGCGCTCTATCTTTGAGTCTCAATTTCCTCCTGCGAAAGTAACTAAAAGTTCAACGAAAAATATCCTGGATTTGATTTTTATTATCTTTTCAGCGCCTCCTAAGAAGGCAATATTTATTATTAAGTGGAGAAGAGGGGGGTTTATGTAAAATCAGTAAACTTTCAACAGAGACATGCACTTCCTGAATTACATAGGTAAAAATAGAACAAAAATAGATTCAATTCGGTTCTTGAAATAATCTCTACTTGGATTTTATTTTATTGTTGCTAATCTTTTTTTGGATGTAAACATTGAAATATTAGGAGTTTTTTGGTTTGATTTTTCAATACAAGAAACATGTCATAAAAAAAACTTTGTATTCGTACATACTCAAACATAACATAACATAAGAAACATGTCATATATCTTCTGTTCATCTATTTATGAAAATTCAAAAAAGAAGTATTGCTTGAGAATAAGCATCTCTCATGGATAATCAACTAGAAATATTATTATTCAGGAAATTATTGTAATTTCACATCATAATAGATCTTTTGTTTTTGTATTTTATTAATATTAGAGGATAGGCAACGAAAAACAACAAGTTAATTGAAAAAAATTCGGCTACTAGTTTTTGATGACGAAAAATAAGTAATAATACAGATATTCCAAAGGGCTGATTATTAAGGGGAAATATCGGCCACAAAGTGTTATCATTAATTAGTCGTCAATATTCAATATACGCAATCCTTTTCCAGAATATCTTTCAAATGAGAAGACTAAATCAAAAATTTAAAGAAAATTCAAAATTCGCAAACTAATAGGATTATTGAGATGTAAGAATACACAAACTACAAATAAAAGTTGTGCCTTTAGAGAGAGTGTATATGAGTTGAAGATCCTAAAGAGGAATGCAATATTTTAATTGCTTTAGTCATAAATTTTCAGAGATGTTTGATATGCCTATCATTAACTCATAGATTGTATTAATCCATTGAACGAAAAAAAAACTGAAAACAAGAAAAATCTAGTCAATTCAACTAAATAATTGAACAAAAGATGCTAGTAAAATAGAAGCATATTTAACAGCAGTAGGAGCGTGAAACAGAATCAGCTTAAAAATAGACTGCAATTCGAACTTAACTCCTTAAGAATCAAAACTGCTAAATAACATCCATAAAAAATGGAATTAGTTTTCCCCTGATTATTTAAGAAGCTACAAGGCAATTTTGAAACTTTTAAAGGATGTTAAAAGATAAAAAAGCCCATTCAGTGATAGTGTTCAACTTTCTCTTTTGAAAGGAGCTCTAACTAAGACTAGGAGGTAGAAAGAGGGTAGAAAATAATTGAGTTACTATTGACGAAATCTTACAAAAAGTATCAAAGAAAGAAAATCTCAGCTTTGTAAATCCAGAGAATATCTTTAATACAAACATCTAATCATTCGGTGAAATATATTTCTGCTCCTAGAGAAGAGGTTATATACTAAGTTCATTACTATCTTGATAAAGCGAAATATTTGCATCACCTCCACTTCCTACTCTGATTTTTATCACGAATACTATAAACTCATCGAGTTGCTCAAGCTACACCCAGATAAACAAAACAATTAAGGATTTAAATGGATATTGATTGCTTTTTTGTAGCTGGATTGGATTAAGTTAGACTGGTAGATTAAGCTAAGCCAAAATAGTAAATTGAAACAAAAACAGGGAAGAATGAACATAAAGTCTAAAATTATCAAAACTCTGCAAAAATATAGAAATTCATTTGTTTTTTAGTGTTTGATGAGTGTTTTATTTACATTTTCTACTTGAAATAAAACACCTTTTCAAAATGATTGACCACAAACCTTGTTTTTACTACAAAGTTTAATTTCCTAAATCAATTCTCAGTTCACTTACCATAATCAAAAAGAAACGTCCATTTCTCAAGAAATCTAAAAACAAATAATTGAAAAGAGAGAAGCCAATTAGATAAATCTATCAATCATATTGTTTGCTAAAAATAAACAGATATAAGGATTTTAATATGTTTTGATTGAAACATCTTACAAAACAACTACTTAAAAAATTCAATGTGCATTTTTCTAAAATGAAGAAAAGTAACAGCTTAAGATGCTTAAAAACTTGATGCTCAGCATTACTAGAAGAACATCGACTGAAACCTGAAGTAAAGCAGCTGCCTAAATGAGAAATAACTATCTACTAAAAAAAATGTCGAGTTCCAATATGAAACTCATTGGAAGGGGAGCAACACAATAACCAAGAAATCTAAGCTTGTCTGATCTTGTGAGAATCATTAATCTTCAAAGATAGCAATATCTGAGTTGCCTAAAGCCTAAAGCGATATGTCTTCTTTTCAACCACTTTTCTTATGATTCCTCTGTTTCTACATAAGTTTACATAATTTTAAAGCTGAAATTATTATTATCAACATCATAAACAATCTTTTAGATAGATATTAATTCATATCCAAGATTCTTCTGTAACATACTCCTTCCCTACATAATGCTTCAAACTGATACTATTTGTTTTTTTCCGTTCATCTGTATCAACACTTAAGCAAGAAAACTTTTCAATACTATCTAAGCTATCTAATTGAATTTTCGATTTCATCAATCTAATACAACTTATTCGAGATTCTAGTGATAGATAAAGGAAAAAGCACGTGTATTCTTTAATTATTATTCGTTTTTCTCCTCCACTAAATACAATCAAAAAAGAGAAATATCTTTTTTCTCCTACCCCAAAGGCTTATCTGAGTAAATCTCCATTGCACACAAGCAAGGCCAATACAATCAACCCTCTTTCAATGTTATTAGTAAACCTTAAGAAATTATATTAATTTTCCAAAATCAAGCATTTTTAAAAAGGGTACATTATTTCAAAAAGCGATAAGGAGTTGAATAACATTGTAAAAAAAAATCTAATTACAATCAATTTCAGTTCATTTAATAGACTTTGCTATTTAGATTAGAAGAAATAACTTCTTTGAATAAGCAATTGAATTATTTTTAGCTTAATTTAGGTTTTTGTCTTCCACTGCTTCAAAGTATCGTCATAATTGTTGAAATATCTAATAATTATTATTTAGATTATTTTAATCAAAAAACAAAAAAATCTCTCTCACTCTTTCAATAAAAGAATCCCCCAGACCCCCAGACAATGTATTGCTAAACAAATAACTATCTTACAACTAACAAAGAATGTTGTAAGGACAAAATAAACAACCTTGCAAGGCAAATTTTTGCTTAAACTAAAAAAGGCTACGCCTTGAAACTTGATGCTATTAGAGAATTCTTAGCTCTTCTAGAAAGCTAATAAAAACAATACTCTGAATTGAGTTACTAAGGTAATGGAGATTTTACTTTAGTTCTAAAAGCAAAAAAGAATAAAACTACCTAAATTGCTTTAAAAGTGATAGAATACGATAACCATTCACCTGATTTTGAAGCAATGTTGCAAGAATGCAGTATTCAATAATCTCTCACTCGAAGCGATTATTTCATCTCGATAAAAAATCAATTTTATCTCACTGAAGAGAACGATAATAATGAAGAAAGTTCTGAGTAGAAATTGAGTCCTTTGAGAAGATTTTTCGTTTAGGAAATGGACTTATGTGAAGGAACCTTAAATAATCTTATTTAGTAATTTAGGTAAAGCAAAAAAGAGATCTCAGAAAATCTCAAAGAAACTTTAGCAATCTAAATGCTCGATTCGATTAATCTGTTACACTCTAGACATGTAATACACAGAGACATTAAACCACAAAACTTCTTAGTTTCTTAAAACAATATGTTTTGGGTTGTCTTGAAACTTTGTGGCCTTAGATTTGCATCTCCAGCTAGCCTCAGTAAAGCTAAGAGTTTCATATCCGAAAAGGGGATATGTAACTATATGGCCCCGGAAACAAGGTACAATAAATTTTGCATAGAATCAGATTTATTCTCTTTTGCTCTTGTTCTTCTTCAACTGGATAATATTCCTACTTTTGATTACTCGAAAGTGACGAATTCTGAATTCGGTTAGTTGTATGAAGGTCGAATTTTCTAAAAGTATTAAATCAACAGAAGTTCCTTACTTTACAAAATCGCTTGCACGTTCTTATCATACTCGCCTATTAAAAGAGAAAGTGCTCAAGAAATGTTATTAATATTAATAAAAAAGTCCAAAGAGTACCAACAAATACCAGTTTTTTCCTTAATTACGTAATGTAAGGTTTACCCCTTTTCTAAGATTGGATAGAATACTAAAAACCCTTACCAAATTAATGAATCATACAATTTAAAGACAGATTTAATTATCAGCAAAATCATAAACTAAATTAACAAAGAAGAACAAAATGAAAGGTAACTAACTACTGAGCTAATTAAAGGTGCATTGAAAATCATGGTGTAATGGAAAGAATTTGGGGTGGAGTATGATCTCTTAGGGACTGGAGCAAATGGAATTGTTTTTGGAGTAGATAACCTCATGAAAAAAAGAAAGTCTGCTCTTAAACTTTAGTTGTGCTTGAATAAAGCTGAAACGATTAGAGAGATGGGTATTATGAGAATCTGCTAAACTCCCTACATTGTCGAATTCTATGGGCATACATTCTTTGCAGATGCTAAAGGTAACTAATTTGTTGTATTTGAGCTGGAAAGGTGTAAATATTCTCTGAAACAATATCTCGAGTAATAGAGAAAAAATGGAGAGTACTCTGAAAGATAGAAGTATTCCATGATGCAGTAAATTATGGACTCTGTTAACTTTCTCCACTAACATAAGATATTGCATGGAGATCTCAAGCTTGATAACTTTTTAATAACTGAAAACTAAGAAGGAGAAATCTTTGTCAAACTCACAGATTTCGATCAAGCTCAGGCTTTGCTGAGTGATTCATAGGAGAATTAGTATTAATCTTAATTGGCAAATAGAGGTATATTTCAATCATCTATCAATTGTATGATTAATAACAATAAGAGAGGCACATTATTATATTATGCTCCAGAGAGATGGAAATATGGAAGCCTCTCTACTTATTAAGCTGATTCCTTTTCAATCGGTCTCATTCTCCTTATTCTAGATAATTACCTTGTCTTTTCTGAAGATCAACTTTTTAAATGTTTTTGTTCATTTACTAAACCTTATTCTGACTTGGTGGTAGACAAAAAAAGGACGATAAATACAACAACGAAAATTTATAATATTGCTAAGGGTCTACTTCGTTTTTAGGTGAATGAGAGAGAAGGAATTAGAGATAAGATTGAATAATTAAGGTAATCTATTCCATTGTACTCAAAAACGTAGAAATTTCCAGTTGAAGCTAATTGTTTAGAATAAAAAAAATGCTTGAATTTTGAAAGAATAAAAGATAATTAAATAAGCTAATGTTTAACATATCTGAATAAGGTCAAATATTTGTCAAGCATTTAACTCAACATATCGAAAAACTAAATTAGAGACCTTGAAGCATAATTTCTTTTATCTCCGCTCACCAATTTCAGCAATCTGGCAAGTATTTCCCTCAACTTAGAATTGTGCTCAATTGAAAGCCTTGGAGCATAATATCTCTTATCTCCTCTCTCCAATCTCAACAATCTGACAAGCATTTCTCTCAACTTAGAGTTTAACTCAGTTGGAGACCTTGGAGCCTAATCTCTTTTATCTCCCCTCTCCAATCTTAGCAATCTCTCAATAATTTAACTCTACTTACAATCTAACCAAATTGGAGACCTTGGGGTATAATCTCTTTTATCTCCCCTCACCAATCTCTGCAACATCACAAGCATTACACTCAACTTATAGCTTAACAAAATTGAAGCAGTTGGAGCATTATCTCTTTTATCTCCGCTCAGCAATTTCAGTAACCTTGCAAGTATTTCACTCGACTTAAGGCATAACAAAATTGGGGATCTTGGAGCATACGCTCTTCTATCTCCATTCACCAATCTGTGTAATCTAGCAAGCATTTTCCTCAACTTAGAGTGTAACTCAATTGGACCATTTGGAGTATCCTCTCTTTTATCTCCACTCTCCAATCTCAGCAATCTCTCAAGCATTTCACTCAACTTAAGGTAAAACGAAATTGGAGACATTGGAGCCTAATTTCTTTTATCTCCACTCACCAATCTCAGAAATCTTGCAATAATTTCCCTCAACTTATCGTTTAATAAGATTGGAGATCTTGGAGCATCATCTCTTTTATCTCCACTCACTAATATCATCAACCTTGCAAGTATTTCATTCGATTTAAGTCATAACGAAATTGGAGACCTTGGAGCATAAGTCTTTTATCTCCTCTCGCCAATCTAAACAATCTAGGAAGCATTTCACTCGATTTAGAGTGCAATTAAATTAAAACAGTTGGAGTAAAATCTCTTTTATCTCCACTCATCAATCTCAAAAATCTCGGAAAAGTTTCGCTCAACTTATGGTTAAATAAAATTGAAGATGTTGGAGCATAAACTTTTTTAAAACCTCTAATTAATCTTCGTAATCTCGACAACATTTCACTCTAGTTAGGGTCAAATGAAATTGGAGAAATCGGAGCATAAACACTTTTATCTCCATTCAACAATCTCATAAATCTCACAAGCATTACCCTCAACTTATAGTTTAACCAAATTGGGGCAGTTGGAGCATAATCCCTTTTATCTCCTCTCATCAATATCAGCAATCTCACAAGCATTTCACTCGACCTAAGGCGTAACAAAATTGGAGATCTTGGAGCTTAATCTCTTTTATCTCCTCTCAGAAATCTCAGCAATCTAACAAGCATTTTACTCGACTTAAGGGATAATGAAATTGGAGATCTTGGAGCTTCGTCTCTTTTATCTCCGCTCAGCAATCTCAGCAATCTCGCAAACATTGAACTCAACTTATAATTTAATGAAATTAGAGCAGCTGGAGCCTAATCTCTTTTATATCCTCTCAGAAATCTTAGGAATCTAGCAAGTATTTCACTCTACTTATGGTCTAATCAAATTGGAGATCTTGGAGCATAATATCTTTTATCTCCCCTCAAAAATATCAGCAATCTCTCAAGTATTTCAATCAACTTATAGGTGAATAAGATTGGAGCAGTTGGATTATAAGCTTTTTTATCTTTGCTAACCAATCTAAGCAATCTCTCAAGCATTTCACTCGACTTAAGGCATAACGAAATTGGAGACCTTGGAGCATTTTAGTCTCTTTTATCTCGGCTCGCCAATCTAAACAATCAGGCAAGCATAACACTAGATTTGGAAAATAAATATCAAACTCTCTTTGGTCTTCACTATTAAAATATTAAAATTCAATATCATTGATTTTTTTCTATCTATTAAAATGTGGCAAATTAAAAATAATAATAATAATATTACTAATATT
>Ga0302285_10002355_pt1 | contig 10558 bp, 12 predicted proteins | sample III_Fen_E2_2_FD_200455 | JGI IMG/M metagenome (GOLD analysis project Ga0302285, IMG submission 200455) | Peat permafrost microbial communities from Stordalen Mire near Abisko, Sweden - III_Fen_E2_2 | ecosystem: Environmental > Terrestrial > Soil > Wetlands > Permafrost | place: Sweden: Abisko...
GTTTTCACTCCTTTAAAATTAAAATTTTATTGTACTTTTGTTAATAATTCATATAAGCATACAATAAATTTTGTTAACAATGAATTGTTATTTTTTCGGTTTCAATAGTTTATTAGAAGTTATTCAATCTAATATTATTAAATTGTAAAGATTACTAATTCTTTTTGAATAATCCGACTAAATTTATTATATGCTTAAATTAATTATTAAAATTTGTTTTCTGTTAAAATTGATATTTGTTATTTGTTTTCTGTTATACATAGTTCATTCAATGAATATTTGCAAGCTTGCCTTTAAAGCTTGTGTACATTGGAGTTTCTAACCATGTAAAAAATTTTATGTAGTGTTTTAAATCCAATGTAGTTACTTTCATTAAATTCTATTTATTTAATTTTCAAAGAGCAGTTTATATTTGTTTCTTCTTTCGTCCCTTCCTTTTATTTTGTTTCTTTGTTTCTTTCTATACTCTTATTATACTACGTTCTTAATTATTTGTAAAGCTTTTTTTATAGAATTTTGAATTATTTTTTAGTTTCTTTTTAACTCCTTTCTATTTATTTTTGTTTCTTTGTTGCTGACTCCTTCAGGAGTTTCGGATATTTAATCCATCATCAGAGCAACTTTTTTTACAAGTTTATTTATATCTTTGATTATACAATATTGCATATCTAAACAATGTTTAAAATCTACTATGTTAATATCGATTTTTTCAATTTGATAAAATATTCTTGTATAAAGATCGTTGCTGTTGTCTATGTATAGACCAGTTGCACAAAATTTTACTTTTGAATTTGTAAAGAAGTTATTTGCTGATTCTTTTGAATCATACTTCAAATATTCGTTGTATTCTTTTGATACTTTGTTAGACTCTTCAATCCATTTTAAAAGGTTATAACAAATAGTCTCTTTTTCTGTATAGTAGTTTTTTTCATTTGCTTTTTTCATAATGTCGCTTAATTTTTTTTCTGTTGTTTTTGTTGCTTTTATCATTTGTTTTCAACTCCTTTTTTACTATCTTTCTATAATATAAGTATATCACGTTATTAATTATATTGCAAGCTTTTTTATTAAATAATTGAATTATTTTAGTGTTTCTTTTATTGATATTTGTATCATTATTTAGGCTTATTTATAGAATTTATTTATAGATTATAGGATCATTTTACTGATATTATAAATAAGGATATGCAAGCATATATAAGACTATTTAAGCTATATTAGATTGAATTAATAGGAATAGACCATAACTATATTAAAGTCTCTTAAATAGGTTATATAAGAGTTTAATTGATATAATAACATGATATAATTGGATTATATGAGCAGTATTTAAGCATGATTTAAGGCTTATTTTATAGCTGATTTTAACAGTAAATAGTAGCATATTTATATTAATACATTTACTATATTTATATACATAGAATTATACATAGCATATTCAATGAATGGCTTTGTTGTGCCATTTGTCGAATCAATTCTGTTGAATTATACAAGGAATATTCATTGCCTATTGATAGTATACACGATTGATTGACAGTATTATTAATTATATATAATAAAATTGAATTGATTGATTTAATTGTTTATGATTGATATACAATTATATGATATATAGTATTGTAACATATAATATATAACGTTGTCTTATATGATATAGTGTATTGTATTATATATAGATATCATCTATTGATAGTATGATTATATATAGATATAGTTGATAGATCATATCATAGATATAATATAGATATAGTCTATTGATTATGCTATTATATATAGATATTGTATATATATAATGTATTACTATTACTTATATGATCTATTACATATAGTGATAGTATGTGTATATCATAGTGATATAGTATGAATAGTATGAATGATATGATTGACTGATAGATAGGATCATATCTATTGATAGTTGATATCAGTTGATAGTCTATATCTATTAATAGTAGTTAGTATATAACAATGTATATCTATTAGTAATGGTTACTAATTAATAATGATTATTAGTTAGTAATATATATTGTTTAATAATTAATATTATATAACAATTAATAGCATATAATAGTAAATGAAGTGTTTTGCTCTTAACTCCGAGTTATGAAGAATCAAACAAAGACAACTTGCAAAATGATTGCAAAATTTTAAAATTGAATTAGATATTTTTACCATATAGATTTTTATATTTTGCACCAATGCAATTATATAAATGTAAATTATTAGGGTATCATTATTAATATTAAATGATCATTAAAGCATGAACAATGCCATTAAAATAGTATCGATAAAGACAAGCCGACAACGTAGATATATCAATGCTTTAAAATACATGTGCATAATGTTGTATTATGGATATGTTAGTATATTCAAATTTACTAATATATTATATAGGTCGGGGCTACAAAAACATTTTGAGAAACTAAAATTTTTTTAGGTTATGCAGTCAGTACATCAACTCATAGCCAAATCTGTAAATTGCATTAAATCCAACACAATTGCAATTTTCATTCCTCACAACTTGCAAAACTATAATTTCCACCTACCTATCCCATACTATAACAATCCCAATCCAACCTCTCAACTGGCTTAACCTATCCTATTTCTCATCCCAATCTATCCTACTAATTTCCTCCAATTCTATCGATAACAATCCCCTCCCACTCTAACTAATCACTCGCAAACCCTTTAGTATCAACGCTTCACATATTTACATCTAAAAATTTAATCCACTCCACTATCTCGAAACTAATTAAAACTGGTCAAATTTCTAACTTTCCGCACATAAAATATAAAATTATATTGTCATCGATAGAACTCCCTATTTCCAATACTTTCCAAGCTTTCCCATGCACAATTTACTATGTTATCGAAGAATATTTTCCTCTTTTATAATAAAATAATATATCATATAACCTGCTTAAATCTATCCCAAACCACCTAAAACTATCAAATTATCTCAATATAATCTCATAAATAATCTTAATCTTATAATCCCTCAAACCCACTAATTCCAACAGTTATCACACAAAATACTCTACCAGATACCATGCCTCAAATAACTCAATATTACCTCACACAATATTAATCTCTCGATAACACACGCAATCCCTGATCCTATCCCGTACAATTTACAACTAAAATTGAAATCATAAAATATGCCCTACCCTACTATAGAAATTGGAACATAAAAAATCTTATGCTGCACAAGTAAAATATCAACTCAGCAATATGATCTTGCCAATGGACAAACTAAATTATAACTAAAACGTATGCAAATAAATACTTGAATATCAATATACAAACCTAACCCTACCCAACCCATTATGATATGCCTACAGACATAATACAGACGATATGAGCAAGTTTATAGCCTAAGTAGACTACTTTCTCGACTAGAGTGCAAACTCGCTTAAATCTTCGTATATTCGACTAAAATTAGGTAAAACAGTTACAAAGCAAGATATATCAACGGTTTACAAGAAATAGAACTGTAATAAAGTAACTCCAAACAAGAAGATCATCGTAGGCAAAGACAAAGAATATGCAGGGACAAGTATAGAATGTGGATAGCTTGACAAATAATTAATAACATGATACGATTACGAAGGATATAAATTTGCAAAATCAACTAGGTAAAATCAGGCGAAAAATAACCGAAAATCCTTTGTTTGCACTTGAGTATATTTAGTATCTCTTATTATAAATATTAGTATTATTATTAGTACCTTGTCAGGGGGGACATTTTTGTCCCCTTTTAGGTAAGGTACTGCTTATCTCAAGGGGTACATTTTTGTCCCTTTTATCCATTTTACCTTGTTTTTAAAATCTATTGAAAAATAATTAAAAGGAGAAGTATATGAAACGATACAAAGAAAATTATGTGGTTAAGAATCCACGATTAAAAAACTATCTTTACACACTTGGTTTTTATTACATACCTTCAAGAGATACAACAGGACAGCAAGATTATATATTCCTATTTGAAGACACAAAGGATTTACAAGAAGCTATTTCATTTTACACACGATTCAAAAATAAAAAGAAAGGTTAAGAGGTTAGTTCCGTGATTTTAGATGATAATTTTACCATGATACCAAATAAGTTATTCTTTAGAACTATTGATGGCAAATCTGCTGAAGGACTTATTAAATTATACCATGACGACAAAATACTATTAATTTATGATTGTCTTGAACATCAAAGACTAAGGTGCAACAAATCAGCTTTTACATTAGAATTTTTAATTACATATTGTGGCTACAAAGTTAATAGACGAGAGGGTAAATCAGTAGATCAATTCAAAGAGACTTTATTCCTGCTCAGTGAAGCTCATTTAATTAGTAACATGAGAAATGCCGTAACAAACGACAAGATTACTACAAGCGACATTGCTCCAAAGGATTATGTTTGGTGTGACCTAAACATAATTGAAGGCAGCTTTATTCAACTGCACAAATGGGAGAAAGATAAAATCCTAAAATACAATAAAGAGCCTATAGATAATCTCAAAATGCTCACATACTATTGCTACCTTAAAGCCCGAATGTATCGACGTTCTAAAAAATCTTCAGACAGAGTTGTAACTGGTGGACGAAACGAAGTTGCCTACCCTTCCTACTCGAATACTAAAGACGACCTCGGTCTTTCTGAAAGCTCTATAACTAAATACAACAAAGTGCTTGCCGACCTTGATATGATAAGGTACGATAATGCAGGACTCCATAAAAAGAAAGAGGATGACGCACCTACTGAAAGCAGAAATACATATATTCTATATAAAGAAGGATGGGAAGACGATTTAAAAGATTCAATTAAATTTTACAAAAACACAATGGAATCTGAGGGTTGTACTTTTATTGACTTTAATGATAAAATAGAAATAAAGAAAATTAATGGCTTTATCGGCAGAATTAATTATCTTGAAAAGATTGGCAAAGCTACAGATAAACAGATATCAAAACGTGATGGCTACATAGCTGACAAGAATAGCACAGTATAATATACAACACTATCTATAATATTTTATACAACACATTATATAGTATAATATATCACCACTAGTATTGTATTGTATAAAATATTTTATACAATACTTTAAACGATACTTTAGACTATGTATTATAAAACCTTATTGATGATATTTTAAATTATAATATAAACAATGTTGCATTTGATATCGTTTATAGTGTATAATAAGACAAAATTCAGAATGTTGGCTTAGATGTTTTATCTAACATTCTGAACTATATTGTAAAAGATACTATTTAGACTACAATTTAAAATATCTTATATAAGGGAGTTGAATATATTATGAAAGTTATATCCTTTTGCAATCTTAAAGGAGGATCGGGCAAGTCATCTACTGCATTCAATATCGTCGGAATCTTAGCCAAGAAGAACAAGAAGGTATTGGTAATCGACTGTGACGCTCAAGCGAACATGACTAACAACTTTGGGATAGATGATTATGATTTTTCAATTAAGGGAGTAGTTAATTTGTTTGATAGTGTGTCGATAAAACAATCTATCGCTCCTGAAGAAATTATAATCAAAAGCCCTGTACAAGAAATGCCAACGGTGGACTTGATGCCTTGTAATATTTACTTGACTGCTTCAGAAATGAAAGTTGTTGGTTTGTCTGCAAGGGAATGGATTCTCAGGAACTACTTTGAAGAAAATGCAGACTTCTTTAAGCGATATGATTATGCGATAATTGACACAGCTCCAAGTTTAGGAATAATCAACATTAATGTTTTCTATGCAAGCGACGAAATGATTTTGGTAACAGATGTCGGAGTTCACGGATATAAAGGCTGCAAGCTAATCATGAAAGAGTGGGCGGGTATAGCAAAGAGCCTGAGAACAACAAATAATATACACGGGATAGTGATAAATAGATATAGCAAGGTTATTCGTTTGGGAGCTGACTTCTTGGAATTTGTTAAAACAGACGAAGAATTTAACAACCTTGCTTTTAAGACTCTGATTCCCGAAAACATTAAGATCAGGGAGTGCGAGACGGTTGGTAAACCTTTAGCTTTCTACGATACTAAGAACGTTGCTATTAGTGCGTACATTGATTTATACAAAGAAATGGTTAAGAGGGGGATATTATAATGAGTGGTGGCGGTAAGAAACCTAATCTAATGCAACAGAACAGTTTGTTGACAGCAGGTAAGAAACAAAGCGATGTAGATAAATTCTTTGATGAAGTTGAAGAGAATGTGGTTGAGGAAGTTAAAGTTGCTGAACCAGTAGAAACACAACCCGAAGCTGAAGAAACTCAGCAGCCTGTTTTATTATTCACCAATAAAAAAGTATTTGTAAAGAAAAAGTATGCTAACTTTTATCTTAAAGAATCATTGTTGGATAGAATAGACAAGTACGCAGGTAAAGGGAAAGGGAAGACTGGCTTTAATAAAAGTGAGTTAGTCGAGAAATTACTTGAATATGCTTTAGACTCACAGAATATGAAATAGGGTTGATCTAACGTGGAGACTATTCTTTATTTACTGCTTTATACCCGATAACTATGACAAATGGTGCTAAAAAGAGGTGAGAATCCTTTAGTTTCTCTACTCGTTACCAATACCTGTAACCAATACAACGTTACTAATACTTGTAACAGGGTTTCGGAAAACCTTGATATGACTAGCTTGTGGGGTTTATTTTAGCACGGAATGTCATTGTGGATAGCACCAGATGTCAGTGTGATTAGCACTACTTGTCAGTGTGGATAGCACCAGATGTCATAGTGTTTAGCATTGAATGTCAGTGTGATATTTGGTACAATTGAAATATCTATTATGAGAGGTGTTGATTTTGTGGATAACTTAGAGTGTAGTGAAGAAATAAAAGTAATACCTATAAAATCCAATCAAAGCATTGCCGAATCAAATTTAATGTTGTTGCCATTTGTATCAGTTCAGAGTACAAATGTAAAAATATTAAAAAGAACATGGAAAAGTAATGGTGTTGAAAGAGGATTAGTAGTAAAAGGGAGTGCCGACTTAGGAGTTCCTACAACAAAAGATTTAGACACCTTGCTCGCACTATTTAGAATTATGATTAGGAATATGGGATTTAAGTATGAATATAATATCAACACTAATACTGCTAATTTTGATTCTCCAAAAGTAAACTTTACGTTTTGTGAATTGGCTAAAGAAATGGGATATAATAAATTTAGTGGTCAAATAAAAAACATAATAGAAAAATCGTTAAAGAGATTAAATGAAACCACCATATACAGCACTTTAAGCGGTTCTATTAGAGATAGTGAAAAAGGAGAGTATATTACAGAATTTAATGGTGAGGAAAGCTTTAGAATCATATGTGATTTAAAAATGTATTCATACAGTAGGATTAAAGCATCAGGACAAAAAATAGGAAATTCTGAGGTGGTAAAAGAAAATACGTCATTAACCATACACAATTTCTTTTTTAAAAATATATGCAATAACTATTTTAAAATATATGACTATTCAAAGTACCTTGAGTTAAGATTAGGGATATCCAAGAAGTTATTTTTATTGCTAAATCAATGGAGTCATGGATATCAAAAGTATTTAACCTATCAAGTTATGTATGATATGTTAGGACTTGAAATAAAAAACAAGACAGATGTGTATTATCATAACAAACAAATAAAGAAAGCTTTCAATGAACTTATTAAAGCTAAATTTATAGACAGTTTTAAAGAAAAAAAGAACAAAGAAGGAATAAACATTATATTTGATGCAAAGTTGACAAATGGTGCTAAATTCTTAGACAAGTATACTACTGATTCATCTGTGGTAGCTAAGTTAAGAGAGTTAGGTATACCTTATGATGATATTACAAGATATTATCGTTTAGATAACCAAGACTATGTAAGAGGACTATTAAGATACTACGAATTTCAATTAGACAACAACAAAATCGTTAAAAAAGAAAACAATGGTATAGCTTTTTTGATCACAGGATTAGAGAGAGAAAACTATGATTTAGAGGGATTCATGTGATTTTTAGCACGAAATGTCACAGGGAAAAGGAGAAAATAGACGTGTATGGAATATACAATATTTTCAATAAGGATGAATTAATTTATATAGGCAAGACAATTAATTTTCAATCAAGATTAAGAAATCATATGTCAACAAAAACTTGGAAAAATGAAATAACGCATATATCAATTGCCGAATGTAAGAATAAAATCGACATGGATATCTATGAGAAATATTATATTAACAAATTAAATCCAAAATATAATAAGGCAATTGTTTATGGCGAACAGCCGACGTTTAAAATTGACGAGTTAAACTTTAAGATATTCGGAGTAAATGAATTTTTTAAACCAAAAGGCTCGAAAATTACAGAGTCAAAAAATAAAACTAAAAACATCAGTGTTTGTGATCAACGAAGAAACAAAATTAATGAGCTAATCAAAAATTCAATAGAAATAGTAGAAGGTGAAAAAGTAGATTTTTTAAATACGACATTTCTTAATTTTCATTGGTATAATTCAAATAGAACAGAAATTACGTTTTTAAAAATAAATTGTAATCTTGAATTTTTTAAAAGTATTTTGTTGGATATTAGAAATGGAAAATGTGAATCCACAGAATACAAATATAAATTTTTATTGAAAAACAATGAAAATATTTGTAATGATTATAAACACTACTGTATAAGTTTTGGTATTAGTGGATATATGGTTTGTGATAAAATAAAAAGCACTGGCAACAGCATTGGAACCAATATAACCACAGAAATAATTTCATATGAAAACAAAGATGTAGAAGTACACATTTGGAAAAACTCATTAAATGATTTTCTAAAATATTTTACCTGTTAGCAATATGATTTACGACCACTTTCTAAAACAATACAGCGTCATACGGCAACTCTACCACTCAGAACGACAACTTACATTACTAGAACTTTAACAGGCTTAAATTGGCTTTAAATTGCCTTATTTTAAGTCTGTTTTATTTTGCAATACAATGACTAATAATTAATAGTATTGACAAATGGTAAATATTCTGATAATATTATCTCAGGGGCAAGAACAGGTATTTAAAACCCCTACAATTTTACCTATATTGACATATAATTAAAAATATGATAAAATAATATTAGAAAGGAGGTCGGGACATGACAAAAAAATATTGTTTATTTTCACAAAGCGTTTATGATCAGGAATTAAAAGTACAGGTATGGGATAAGGCAGCATCATACTTAGTTACATATGAAGATGATGAATATTATTACTTTGGAGAGCCTGTAGCTAATGGAATATCCAAAGTTCACGAAGGTATATTATTTACAATAGAAATATGAGAAGCAGAATTAGTTTAATAAAAATAAAAATAAAGAGAGGATAGGGAACGATAGATGACTAGCACAAAAGGGGATTACATAAGACATCAAGTGAGGGATACAGAGGGGAATAAAAAGTATTGGAGTAAATTTAATAGGGGTATGGATAGATTCACGGATTACGGATACGAGTGGAAAGATTGGCAGGTACAATATGACTATAGTATAGCTCACGAATTAGGTTTTACATATAATTAATAATTTAATAGAAACGAACTATATGAATAAATGGCGAATAAGGAGGTTGCTCAATGTGTAAGTGTAAATCAATAAAAAAAATATTAGGTTGCAAGAAAGAAGTAGGATTATTCGAATATTATTATTGTTGTGCATACTGCGAACACCTTATAGAATGTGAATCTTATTGCATTGTTGTAAGTAAAAAACTTAATATAACTAACAGAGCAAGAGCAACAGAGTGTTTTTGGTTTACTACAAGTTAATCACAATTCAAAAACAGGAGGGTATAAATTATGAAAATACACGAACTAAAAACAATACAACCACATTTTGATAACGTTTGGTGCGGTTTGAAAAGTTTTGAAGTCAGAAAAGATGATAGAGAATAGTACATAGGGATATAATTAAAAACGAATGGAGGTTCGGTTTCGACAAATGAAGATTACTACATATATGAATGGTTCAACATAAAAAACGGAGAAATTTTTTATGTTGGAAAAGGAAGAGGGAGTAGATATAAAACCATTAATGGTCGAAATCAGTATTTTGAAAATTATTATAAAAAATACGATTGCGATGCAAGAAAAGTGAAAGTCCACTTAAAAGAAAAAGAAGCTTTTGAAATTGAGATAAATTTGATAAAAAAGTATAAAGAAATTGGTCAAGCAAAATGCAATCTTACAGAGGGTGGTGAAGGAAGTTCATTTCCTGTAGAAAGTTGGAATTGGTATTTTACAAAATTAGCGTATGTTTACAATGTTTTAGGTAGGGCATGTTTGCTACCTAACGGAGAAGAATATAGGACTGAAAATTTAAGAACAAAAACAAAAGAAGAATTAAAAGAAATGTGGGAATATTACAATGCTTATTTTGAATACGGAAAATGGTACAAAGAAAATGATGTGGAAAAATATAACCCTAAAAACAACAATTTAGAAATAACAAACAAAGAAATATCCATGCTGCTTGATTTAATTTCTAAAAACATAGCGAAAGAAAAAGAAGAGTTCAATGAGTT
>Ga0302285_10002356_pt1 | contig 10557 bp, 2 predicted proteins | sample III_Fen_E2_2_FD_200455 | JGI IMG/M metagenome (GOLD analysis project Ga0302285, IMG submission 200455) | Peat permafrost microbial communities from Stordalen Mire near Abisko, Sweden - III_Fen_E2_2 | ecosystem: Environmental > Terrestrial > Soil > Wetlands > Permafrost | place: Sweden: Abisko...
AGAATTATTAGTCAAAAATTAGCAATACAAACAATTTATTTTCATCTTTGAATCTTAAAGATTTTTTGTATTACTTTTGACTCTTTTGAATACAGAAGCATAGATCTTAGGGTAGTTGAGAGTGAAATTCATGAACACTTTGATCGTAGCAAGGACCACTGAGATGCATGATTGTTTTAATCGCTCATCAAGCATGTTCTTTTAGTTTTTAAAAAATACAATTCATCAGTATTCAAAGTTATTTTTATTAATAAATAAATTCGCTCACCATAATGTCAAACATTTCTGATTCATCTTTAGGCGTATATTTAGCCACTAGCTGCAAGACAATAGTCTATCCCCAATTCGAAAAATTCTTCAAGGAATTCAATAAATGGATTATCATTTATCGGAATGTTTTGATCCCACCTTCATCGGCTAAGATCTCATTCAAAGCGGAGATTGCATTTTGAACAACCAAAGGATCAGGATCCTTAATCATCTTATACAGATTGTCAATCATATCCTTATCTTTTTACAAAAAATAATTCATTTTCTTTGAGTTTGTTGGAAGTTAAATGATGCTAAAATTATCAAACGTTTTGCCTTTTTTGTTTGTTAAATAAAAAGGATTATCCATTTTTTTTTTACTTTTGATGGCTTCTTGATTCATGTAGAAGACTTTAACGCATCCCATGATAGCTGTTTTTCTCACGTAAGGATCGATATCTTAAAGAGCCTTGGTAATAGCAGGTAGGATGTATTCTTAAGCTCCAGTGAAACGAAGACTACAAAGTGATCTCAATGCTAACCCTTTAACTTTAGGATTTTTATCCAAGCAATCTTTGATGAACGTGTTGATTGCCATTAACGCAGTATCTTGATTCTACTCTGCATAATTCGTCAGATACAAATAAATCATCTTCTTTTAAATCAAATCGCTGGTTTGTGACATGATCACCATCTGATCAAATAACTTTGAGACATCGATGCCTGTTTCATACATATAAAAATATTCTAAATTCTTCCTTTCAAAAGATAAAAAATATTTACCAAGAGTCATGTATGCAATAACTTTCTTCACAAGATCTCTTTTTTTCTTTTCGTCACGCTCAAACATGTGCTTCTTCATGACCCTAGATTATATTTGCCATAAATCAATTTCAAGATTAAAGTTTTATTCTCTGGAGATGTTGATTACTCTCTCAACTCATCGACTTCTCCTCTCTTAACCTGCTCAAAATACTATGCAGGTTTTTTAGAGCTAGCTCCTCCTGTCGGTGTGGAAGATGAAGAACTTCCTTTAGAAGTAGCTTCATTAGACTTATTGCTTGCAGAAAAGTTAGTGCGTCCAAACATATCTTGAGTTTCGTGTATTTTTTTCAATGCTATTTTTCAATTTCTTTTATTGCCCAAAAATTAGTTAATCTTGAGAAAGATCTTTCATCTAAATCTAATAAGGAGAAAGCCAATGTTTTTAAATAGTAATAAATAAGAAATTAAGGGATAAATTAATCCACAAAACATACAAAAAGAACCAAACACTTGCTCAGATTTTAGAAAAACTAGAATGACAATAAGCAAGAGTATTCTCAAACTTATTTACAAAGGACAAGGAAATCTTAAAGCAAAAAGACACTGTTCTAAAAGGAGATTGTCTCTAAAAAAATTTAATTAATGTTAAATAAGATGATTTTTTGTTAAAAATAGTCAATTAATGAAGAAATACAATATTAATTGAATTCAAGCAGTTTAAGGTGAAATTGTAGTTATTTTGGTGATTGGCGTGAATTCCTATTCTCTATCTGTTTTGATCCGCAATAGTGTTATGAGTACAATCAGCATGAAGAATATTAAAGATCCTGTGAGATAAAGTCTTTCAGCTATCTTATCTTTCATTGTATTTTTAACTTCAATAGTTGGCTCGTAATTTCCTTGATTTTCGATTGCTTTTAAGTAAGGATCTTCTTGGTCTCTGACAGTTATCTTTGGAGAATTAGTGGAGGCTTCTGAGAAATCATAAATAGCAGCTTTTGATTGATTAAAGCAGCCTCCTGTGATAGCATTAATCTGTTTAGAATCACTATCGAACTATGAAATTAAGCAAAGTTCTTTGAGAGCATATTCTGCAACACATGTATCCTTTGCAACAGTTACATGTTTTGCAAGGCTTGAGTGTGTTTCACTGCCTTAATTGTCAAATATTTTGTGATGAGGCACTCCTTTATTTTATTCACACATCTTCTCGCAATTTTCATTGGTATCTCCACACAAATTCATTTTTCTCATTTCCTCAAAACTAAGAGTTAATTTTTCTGTTAGACTCACCGCTATTGCATTTGAATTGCTTTCACACGTAGCAAAACCTGAAGGAACTTTAAGGGCTTAATTATCTGAAGTCACTTGCAAGCACAATTATTCTTTATTTGTTTTTCTGCTGATGCTATTCTTAAGCGAAAAATATTTTTCAGGAAGATCCAGATCAATTTAGAAGTGTGAGCCAAGTAAATTGGAAAACTAAGAAGAGCTTCCAGTATTCGTAGATTCAGCTAGAACTTTGAATACATTTTGTGTATTAATTATTGATGTTTTGATGTGTGAATCAGAAGATATTTCTCTTGAAACAGTTATTTTCACATCTGCTGATTCCATGAGTGACTACTTTTGCTCATAAAGCCACTTGGTGTTCGCTTAGATAAGTTCAGTTTTTTAAACATCTTCTTAAGATGAGCCTGGAATGATTGTTATGACTACTGCTGAGATCACACAAAGAAGACCAACAAAAAATCCTACATAGAAGATAGTTTAGAAAATCCTTCCTGAAGAGTTAATCCTAAAGGGATCAGAAGATACAAGAACCGATGCTAGACCTGTTGTAGCTCCTATCGAATTAGTCTTGGAGTTTTACGAGATTTCTCTTGGTTAGCCTCCAATTTAGGAAATATACAAAGATGAAGAGCTCATTATTTTTTCTAATTTTTCCTTTGTTTTTGTTTGATGGATTTTTCTGCTGCTGCTGTTAAATTTCCCAAAAGCGATTTTTCATACCAAACTATAAATTTCCTCCCCTTTGTCTTTCCATTAATATTTTTTTAAATTTACTCTCAAAAAAATAATGTTTTTTAAGCAAAGAAACAAACAAGTTATCGTGGGAGCTTAAAGGAGTAGATAATATCAACTTTTTATCATTAAAGAAGTTTATTTAAATGAACATTTTTCCTTTAAGACACAAAACGAGAGAAGGGAAAGAGAGGAATGGAGGATGGAAGGTTATTTGGCTTTTGATTTGATTTTTCTTATATGTAAATGATTGAATTTAATTAACAAATCAGAATTTCTAAGAAATATCAACCTTCACAATGCTGTATCTACAAAGAATAGATTCTTTTATTAGATTAAGGAAACAAAATTAATAACTAATTCGTGTTGATAGGAATCATTCGAATTAGATATAATTTCTCGAATTTAACTTGAAAAGAGAAAGCAAAAGATAATTGAATTATTAGGATTTTCAAATAGAAAGATCAAAGTATTTTTGTATGGTTATCCATGTAGAGCTTATGACTGAAGGAAGAGAAAAAGAGTTCTTTTGTTAACTCGCTTTCTGGTTATTTAAACACCTAACAAGCATAAATTAGAATCTAAAATACCAATAAATATGGGTTTTACCTTGAAGAGAGAATAAAATTGAATTGTAAAAATATCAAAGAAATTGCAAGAAAGATCTGATAATTGAATTTCGAGTGATAGAAAGAATCTTTTCGATCAAAGGACATCTTAACTATCATGCCATTATCACTAAATAAATGGAAATGTTGAGATGAAACATAAGAAAAGAAAAATGCAATTCATGCACTGAATTTTGGTTTATATTTTGTTAGAAAAATCCTATTAAACGGAGGCTATTGGATCTTTTTAACAGCAATAGACAGAGAAATTTTGAGATTAGATAGTTATCTCGGGAGTAATAAAGATATAGTCCGTAATCAAAATAGCATTGACTTCTATCCATAGAACAACTAGGTACGTGGATATATTGCCAGGAGAATTGATTTAATCAGAAGGGCTCGTATTAAATACTGCAATGGACGTTTGTATTTTAAGATGATTTATGTAATAATTCATTAAAGAAAGATTGCTAAAGACACAATTAATTCCAAATAGACAAAAATGGTTACAGGAACTCTCGTTGTTAAACCGAAGTCTGCATAACTCTCTTATGACACAGAGGCATTTGGTAAAATGGTAAGTTGTTGCCTGGTTATTGGAGTTATGAATATTGGTCAGTTGGGTTTCATTTATGATATTTCAACATTTTAACTTTGATTTTTGTTGCTTAAGGACCCTTTCATTACTGTGATGATTGGCAGTCAGAAATTCAGTTCAGGTGTTGCTAAGGACGCTGGAAAAACACCAACATGGTGTGATTAGTTCACATTCAAAATCTTAAATGATCAACTACTGACTTTCACTATTTTTGACTATGATTCTGCTTCAAGCAATGATTACATTGGTAACCTTTCATTGATGTCAGTTGCTAGTTATTTTTATCATTTCATTTTTTCTTTTAAAGCTGAAGGATCTGTCAGCATTGCAAATGCTTTTGCAGGAGGCAAAAAGGTGGAATATGCTAACTGTGTTCACAAAGGTAAAAGTGCTGGATAAGCTGTCTTTGAGCTAGAATTCTTCCCTGATGGTTAAGCTCCTTAAGGGTATCCTCCACAATAAGGTTATCCCCCTTAATAGGGTTATCCTCCATAATAGGGTTAGCCTCCTCAATAAGGTTATCCCCCTCAACAAGGTTATCCACCTCAACAAGGTTATCCCCCTCAACAAGGTTATCCCCCTCAACAAGGTTATCCCCCACAACAAGGTTACCCTCCTCAACAGGGTTATCCCCCACAACAAGGTTACCCTCCTCAAGGATATCCTCCTCAACAAGGTTACCCTCCTTAAGGCTACCCCCCACAATAAGGTTATCCTCCTCAAGGTTTCCCTTAACAACCTCAAGGCATCTAATTTGAAGGTCATACTTTACCAAGAATTACCTTCTAGTCTGGTTGTGATAAATGTCATGGTACTGGATTCAGTAACAAGAATGGACGTCGTCTTCCTTGCAAAAAGTGTTATAAGCATGCTGGATTTTGCAAAAAATGCTGTGGAACGAAATACGATTTCAAGAAGGGCAAGCCTTGCCACTGCTGAAAAACACTAATTGTTTAATTGAATTCATGTTTTTTATTTTTGTAAGGGCCAATTTGAAAAAATATTTGGAAGAATTCTCAGTATCATTCCCAGATTCTTTAATACTTCAATAGTTTGCCAACTTAAAAAACTTGAAATTAAAACTTGAAATTTGATAAAAATTACATTTGATATTAAAATTGACAAAAGAAAATAAATAACTAAAGGTTAAAGGTAAGCTTGTTGTCAAGCCTAAATTGGCTTTGTACAGAGACATTCGGGAAAATGACAACATTAATTACAATAAGCCTGCTTCTAAGTTTTTTTCAAGGATGATTTCCATTTTCATAAGATCCGTTCGCTATCTTAAACACATTGGAAGGCAAAAGAAAACCATAACAGTAGCTAATGATGTTGGAAAGACACCGACATATATTGATGTATTTAACCTCACTATTCTGACACAGGAAAGCATGAAATTTTAACTCTACGATGTTGGACAATTTTTCCAAAAATATTATTATTGCCTACTTTCCCTTCCCTAATAAGCTTATTCCATTTATTAATTATTTACTCCTTAGCAAAAATATCTTCATTAACAACAACAATATTTATTTAGCTTAATATCCTCCCCAACAAATGTTTGCTCCTAATTAAGGATATCCTCCCTAATAATGATTTCTTCCACCCAATCATTTTTCATGAATCTATTCTAAAGTTATTATTTTGCCGTTCTCATAATTGAAAAGATAAATAATCAACTCTTGTTTAATAATCCACCAAAATATATTGTAAATCTAATGGTAAATCCATATCTTTTAAAGATTTAGTACCAGTTTAACCTTAAAAAACAAAAAAAAACAAAAAAAATATATGAGATATTTCAAGATCCATTACTAAATGATTATTAATAATAATAATATCATTTAGTTTTCATGGCCTTGAAAAAGTAATTTCATTCAATTTAGTGATTTAATAAGGTAAAATTGAAGATCTTAATCTATTATTTTGCTTTGAAACATAAGAATTTTTGAGGAAAATTAAACAATATTTTAATTTTATCTGTTTAAGCTTATTCTTTTGTTAAGTTAAATATATATTTACATCAAAATGGGAATTAAGAAATCAAAATAATTTTAGATAGTTATCGCTTGAAAAATAAGTGTAAATTTACAAAGAATCAAACTTTTATTTTGCTAAAAGAAAAGAGAATCCTAAATAATTAATTCATTAATAGTCTATGGGCTTTTTTAATTTTAAAAATTGGACTTAAATGGAAAAATATTTATTTATCAACCACAAGAAAATGGTTGCAGCTGCATCTTTAGAATAATACAGCTTGTTTAAATAATGAATATTTTGTTTTATTTGTATTTTTTTTGCAAAGAATCTAAGTGCAATTGTTGAATATTGAGCCCTTGATTTTTTCAACCAGTTCTTTCATGAAATTACAAAATTATTGTAGAAGATTTTTGACATAATTTTGAGAAAAGACAATATCATTTTGAACACATCAATGAGGATCTAGTAATTTTAAAAAATTTAATTCCTTTCTCTCTATTCTCTACCTTTATTCTCCGAGGACAAAATTATAAACCAAAAATCTTGTAAAGCTAGAAACATTCTTAGATTTTATTTAAAAACTGTTTCTCTTTTTTACAATAATCAAGTGAAAAAAGATCTACCTTTTTAGCCAAGCCATTCCTTTGCTTTTAAGTTTGTTAGATAAGTGAATGACTACTTAAAGGTTTATCTAAACTTAAATTTTTGATTCATTAAACTATTTCGAACAATAATTGACACTCTATTTATCAACAAATAACTCATTTTGTTTTCAAAAAGCAAAATTAATAATTTTTTAGTTTATTTTTTCTTTCACGAAATTGTTATTTGTTTTTAAAATAATATCCTGTTCTTAATCTTGCAATCCTATTCTTGATTCTGTCATAAAAACAAATAGCGTTGTGAAAAAGAGACGCCATCGAGCACCTTGAATAAAATTAAAAGAGTATTTGTCTGTCTTTAAAACGATCGAATCTGAGACTGAACATAAAAATATTTTAACAAAAAATAAAAAAAATACATAAATAAAAAAAAGAGCAAGACTAAAAAAATGAGTAGAGGAACACTTATTGTGAGACCTAAATCTGCTACACTAGCAAGAAGAACTAATGTTGTTGGGAAAATGGTAATTTTGTCATTCACATTTTAAAAGGAAACAAAAATGAATAATGTCTTCATTTTTAAACTTAATTTTCAACAAAAACTTTTCGTTTTAGGACCCTTATGTGAATCTTACAATTGGCGGCTAGACTCAAAAAACAGGTGTTGCTAATAATGCTGGAAAGACACCAACTTGGAATGATGAGTTCCGTTTTACCATTAGTGGAGAATCTTTGATGAATTTCTAAATCTTCGACAGAGATCGCTTATCTAAAGACGATTTAATTTGTATTTTTTTACAGTTCTTAAAGTTTGATTGATGAGTAAAATATTTGAAAATGATCATTTTTTATTATTTCTTTTAGGTGAAGGTTCATTTTAGCTTTAGTAAGTGTTTTTCTAAAGAAATAGAACAGAATAAATACCTTGCACCTTTAAGGGAAAAAACATAGGAGTCCTTGTTGTTGAATTTGATTTTCTTCCCTTGAATATCAATCAGAATGGACCAGGTTTCCCTGGGTAAGGCTTCCCAGGGTAAGGTTTCCCAGGGCATGGATAAGGTTTCCCAGGACAAGGATAAGGTTTCCCAGGACAAGGATAAGGTTTCCCAGGACAAGGAGGTTTCAACAATAATGGTTTTAGATGAAATTATGATGCAATTTGTTGATAATAAATAAAATGATTAAAGTATTATTTAGCTTTATGTTTTGATATCTAATCTTAGATACGAAATAATTGACTTTTTTATCTTTATTTTGGCTGATTGTGTAAGGGGTGCTTAATTGTTTAAATTTTCTGTTTGAGTTTTTTGATTGGCGTGGAAATCAATTCTCCGCAAAAACTTAGAATCTTTCTTACTACTTATTAATTGCAAGAGTTTTTCCTTTATTCTATTATCTCTAAGGATAATTGTTTTTTACTTTTGTTTTTTTACAAAGCTAAAAAGAAATAGATCTAGAAGGAAATTTATTAATTTGAAATCAATATTATTGTTATGTTTTTAAATCTCCACATATTCACACAAATTCGACTAAAATTAAAGATAAAAGACTGATTCAGCTCATATTTCAAGACCTTTTCACTCTCTGTCAGCATTCACATCAAATTGAAAAATCAAAAAAAAAAAATAAGATCAGAGAATCTCCTAAAAACAAAACAAATTTCTAAGAATGGCTGAACTCCAAGTTGTAACTAAGAAAGCAGGTGACGGCAAAGTCTACCCCTAGAAGGGACAAAAGGTGACTGTGCACTATGTTGGCACATTCCCTGATGGCAAGAAATTCGATTCATCAAGAGACAGAAAAGAGCCTTTTGTATTCACAATTGGTGCTGGCTAAGTCATCAAGGGATGGGATGAAGGTGTTGCACGCATGAGCATTGGAGAAGTCGCTGTTATCACTTGCCCATACTAGTATGCTTATGGTGAGAAAGGCTATCCTGGTGTCATCCCTCCAAAGGCTACTCTTGTCTTTGAAGTTGAGCTCCTTAAAGTTAACTGAAGATTATCATTAAGTTGTTGCATATTTTCATGTTTTAAGAGTGATCTTTGATAAATTGCATTCATTGTCTCAGTGTATCATCAAAGCATAGCAAAAAAAGAAAAAAAATATCAAATGAAAAATATGAAAATTCGATAACTCAAAATGAAAGAAAAGATGAGCTAGTACAAAAACAAAATAGTACACAAAGATAAGAGGGAAGAAGAGAGGGAAATAATTTTTATTAAAAACAGGAGATAAGACAAATAAAACAAAGTTATTATTATTATTAAATCAATTTAAAAATTCAAACACATTCTCCGTTCTATTTTTATCTTATCAAATTAAGAAAAAACTTGACGCCACAGACTAATGTCATTTCTAAAAATAGTAAATAACTAGAAGAGAAAGTGCATTTTATCGTATCAACATGTTTATCATAAAAAAGATGAGTCATTTTTTAAAATAATTTTATAGACATTTAAAACTATTTTGTTGTTGTTGAAGCTTTTAATCTATTTTAGCAAAAGTGAATAACAAAACAAAAAAATATTATCAAGCAAACAAACAAATAAAAAATAACTTTTTTTCAGCAAACTTCTTTATTTTCTTCTGATGTAGTTGCATGCTTAGATTCTTCTTAAGATTCCTTGAGAAGATGAGTATTGTCTAAGTTTTATTAGTCTTTTACTTATTGAGATAGTCCATCTTGCTATTTAGTTTGATCTTCAAGCGTTTAAGTTGTTATTTCTTGAGTAAAAAGAGGTATTGTCTTAGAACCTTCGATAGCTGAAGAATCTATGTGGGTTATCTCATTTTAGACATCAGATTCCTCATGAATAACATTAACTTCTACTCTTTTTTATTAAGTTTCATTTAATTATTGCTATTCAAGTATTTCCTCCTCTTTTTTGTTTTCTTCTTTGATGTCATTTTCCTCTTTTCTTGAGATATCTTCGCTTTGAAGGTCGTTAATCTCATTCAAATTCCTTTAGTCCCCTTAATTCTCGTCTTCTTCTTCTGGCTTAATAACCTCATTTTAACTTATTTCTTATCCATGTGATACCTCAACTTTATTGATATCTTATTCGTTTTCTTATTAACTCTTTGCTAGTTCTTCTTCTTCCTTCTCCATGTTTTAATATTACTCAGCATTAAATTACTTCATTTCATCTTTGATTTCCATTTCTTGATCTTATTATCCTTGGTTCATAGTTTCTTGATGATTTTCATTAAGAGTGAGCTATTCTTCTTAATCATTTTCAATATCAACTTTTGTGTTATTTTCACTTGATTTATCCTCCTCTTCTTCTTTATTCTCCTTAATTTACCCTATTTACTACTACTACACCTTTCTTTCCTTTTCAACCTCTAGCTTTCTCTTTATTTCTGCTTCTTCCTCAGCACTCGAATATCTACGTGAAATCTTGAAATGTTCTGAAAGCCTTCTCTGCGCAAGAGAAGAATCAAACTCATACGATTAACTCCTCATTTTATTAAAATTATTATTCTTTGCATTGTTTAACAACCCTGCTTATGCTGCAGCTTCCAGCATAGTTTAAAGCGGTAGTGCACCCTGCTGAGATTATTAAAATGTTGACTATTACTGTTATTATAAGTTCTCCAAAGACTTTTGTTGCAATTAAAGCAGCGCATATTAAAAAAATGTTGATTTGTCATTCATTTATTGTGTCTGTTAAGCTCCTTGCGACAACAAATTTTACAGCATTGTCAAAGTTTAAGGTATTTACAG
>Ga0302285_10002362_pt1 | contig 10545 bp, 7 predicted proteins | sample III_Fen_E2_2_FD_200455 | JGI IMG/M metagenome (GOLD analysis project Ga0302285, IMG submission 200455) | Peat permafrost microbial communities from Stordalen Mire near Abisko, Sweden - III_Fen_E2_2 | ecosystem: Environmental > Terrestrial > Soil > Wetlands > Permafrost | place: Sweden: Abisko...
CAAACAAGCATCAAAGGATCCTTTTTGAATTTCAGATCAGCATCTATTCACAAATAGAAAATCCACAATAATTAACTATACTTCAGAATCAAAGATATTTTATCTTAACAACACGCAAGAATCTGCGAGAAAAAAAAATTGTTTTCTGGAGAAATATCTTTGGGTTCCAAAAAGTGAGACTTTTTATTATTATTTAGGATAATTTCAGCAGTAAATGAGTTTAATCTCTTGGTAGACTAAAAAATATGATTAACTGAACAGACCAATAAAACATTCTAGACAAAAAACTAAAGGATACAAAAGATAATAATGAGAAAATCTTCAGGGGGGTTGCCTATCAAAGGGAGGGTCTTGCTTTGTTGCGTTTATCTTTTTCGATTTCGGCTACGAGATTGCAAACTTCTATGGATTGTTTGACTATTTTTTGGATGGCCTCATGTGGCACATCGCGATGAATTGGAAGATAGAGAATTTTTTAGAAGAAATCTTTGGTTTTTTAAGGATACTTGTAGTTAAATCCAATGGGGCTTTCGACTAAGTCAAGTTGTGTTGCGCCGAGGTAAGCATCTACACCTCTTTTGTTGAGGATCTCAAACGCAAGTTTTGGGTTTTCTGTGATGATTGGGTAAAGCCAGAATGCACGGTTGGGTATGGCTCTTCCTGGGACCATAACTCCGTTTTTAGTGAGCTGATCTTGAGCGTCACGAAGTTTTTTTACTTGCATTTAATAGATGACAGCGTTGTAATCTCTCATACGCATATAGAGCAATGCAAGCATAGGTGTTGGCATTTGAAGCCTGAAAGTATCAAGGAAGTCTTCTTTTGGTTGAAAACCTCTGACCATAGATACAAAGCGGGTTTTATAGTCAAAGTTTAGTTTGGAGAGGATCGGTCTGAAAGTGGAGTTAATCCATGGTGTATTTAGGCAATACGCTACAGGCATGTTTTTCAAGATTTTCTTGAAATAGAAAGTGTTCGACATCATAGGGTAATTGCTAACAATGTCCTTAGCTTTACGGAAAATCACCTCTTGGTTTCTAACTATTGTGATAGCTCCTCCTAATGCTGTGAAAGGCTTGATTGTGCCAAATGAGAACATTGTGAAATCCGCTGAGGGGCTGCCGTTGTCTTTCACATCAGTGAACGATTCTGCTTAGTCTTCGAAGACCAAACATCCTCGAGAATGAGCGAACTTGAATAGCTCCTCTGCTTCAAATTTTGCTCCATAAATGAAACTCACAAGGACGAGCTTAGTTCTATCTGTGAAAGCGTTCTTGAAGTCTTCTGTGGAAGGTCCAAGGGTTTCATCTTAGATATCCACTGGGACTGGTATAAGTCCATGTGCACGGATCATTTTTACCATATCAGGGATATTCACAGCTGTCATAACTACTTCTGAACCGATTGGGAGATTTAAAACCTATAAAATTGCATCAAAAGCTGTTCTAACTGATACGGTCAAGAGCATCTTTTCTTCAATGGTGTTTTCCGCTGTTTTCTTATTTAGAATGATTCTCTGCAGTAGCTAATCAAGAATGTAGCGATCTGCAGGAGAAGCAAACTGCAGTAAAGCTTAAAACATATGCCCGAAGTTTATATCCAGGTATATTGCCGAATATGGGATCCAATCTACTTTGTTATTGTACTGCATCACTTTTTGAAATATCAATCGCTTGTTTTTATCTCTGAGAAAAAAAATCTTGGAAGTGTTGTTTTAAAGCTGAAAAAGATTTTTTAATCTCTCGGTTTTTTTTCCCAAGTTTTAAATTGATCGACTTCTTGTTTTTTTGTCACGAGTTAATCATTTTCGAAATTCCCAGGGAGATCCTTTAATTCCTTTGTTCCTCTCATCTAAAATGCCACATTTTATTCTTCGAAATTACACAAAATATGCCTCTCTTTCGAATTCCAAGGAGAACATTTCAAATTAAAGGATTGAGAAACCTGAAATTGTATGCTTATTCAAAATATTACTATTAAAAAGATAAATTTACTGATAATACTTGGTAATTTGAATAAAAATAGCAGAAAATGCAGACTCTAATACAATTTGGACTGTTTAAGGCTGCAAATTTAGAAAGATTTACTTGAAAACCAGAAAACAAATCAGAAAGCTTTTTAGCCTCAATTGAGTTTCTCGTTTGTAACGAAAGTGTAAATTCATCAAAATATTATTAAAGCAGAAACAGAGAGAAATATTATGAAAGGTGAAACTAATCTTATTTTTCAGATTATATTAAACGATTAATAATAAATCATAAATCTTTAATTTAAAACAAAGATAATTTTTATTTAATCTGTAGAGTACTTTTCCTTCAATTTGTAGAGTTATTATTCGAATAAAATAGAATCCTTTCGAAGGGTGAAATAATTTTTATTTACAAAATAGAAAACAAATATTTTAATATTAAAGAGTTTAGTTTTGGAATTGGCAACATCAAAAAATGTCGGAAATAAATATCATGTGGTTTGGAACATTCCAAATCTAAAGGTGTTCGTTTGTGGGGAGAGTTTTAAAGGAGAATACCACTAAGAGTAATCACATGGGGGTATATGATGTTTTTCAATGCTTGAGTATTCCCATGTACATTTTTTGTTTGTTTTCCATTTTTCTTAGTCTATCAGCTTATGCCATTTTCTTTTGTTCATATTCATCTTTTAGCAACGTTAATCCTTCAACTAATCCATTCATTTGAGCTTCTCTTTGTTTTTTATTTTAGTTCTACGCATTTGCTTCCTATCTGTGTTAAGCCTTACTGATGTTAATTTAAGACCGAATATCATTGTTATTTAATTCCATTCTCTTAATTTATTCAGTGAGTTCATTATGCTGAGAAGTTACATCATTCTCTCTTTCGACAATGGAACCTTAGAGATTTTGTAATTCTTCCATTAGCAAAACCATTTCATGCTCATACTATTTTTGAAGCTCATTCTAACGCTTGATGAGTTCAGAGCACTGCTGAGATCGTTAAATTAAAGGGACAATTTCTTTTTCAACTTACTCAGCCTCTGCTTTCATAGCTTCCTAGTGGTCTTTGAGAATATCTCTCTCTTCTTTCTTTTAGGTCACAATTTCATGACCTTTTTCAAGTAAATCATCGAAGGTATTGCACAGCGCTTCATCAAGATAAAGATAAGCTTTGTTCTTGAAGATCGAGGAAATATTGACTTTAGGGACACTTTAAGACTAACCATGCGTTTTGTTGAAGATACGAGTACCAAACAAGAAGCTGCTGGATGTTGCAAAACTAGATTTAGAGAACATCGAGAATCTTCTTGAGTTTCCTTCCTCCATCATCGATTCAGATTAGTTCAGCTTCTTGGCAGGACTCGCCCATTCCACAGGTTCTTAGCTTTAATTACTAGACTTCTACTATTAGAACTATCTTTGAAGCATTCCAGCACCATTAATAGGGGAAAGAGCTTCATCTGCGATTTTAAATGGTGAGCTCAGTTTATTCTAAATAGATGATAAACCTACCAATGGCACTGCAGGTGTTGTTGTCCCTGCCATTTCCACTAAATCAATAGGCTTTCCTTGCATGGTTTGACGATTATATGGCTGCAACGGTTAAGAACTGTATGATTTCAGTGTCTTTTAGCTCGTAGCATTTACTTTAGTCGCTGAAGAACCAGCACCTGAGATCTTCTAAGGAATCTTTGTTGAAGTGCTTTTAAATGACTTAAAAGTTGAGGAGGAGTTTTCTTTATTCATGGTGAGGTAAGACGATTCAAGAATTACAATAAATAAATTGATTTGTGAATATATTTATAAAAACACTCTGATTATCGCTCTCCTTGGCTTTTTATTTATCAACTGCAATAATAAATTTTAATAGAATCAGTTGATTTGGGATTCTTATTGCGGGAGTTTTCTATGCTTTAGGATGAATAAAATTATCACCCATCTCAGGGTATTTAGTTTTTATTGAAAGAGAGAAGGTTTAATATGGGATGATTTGTAGAACGCAAAGATAAAGAAAAAGGGAAATTAATACAAGATCTGTATATAAAAGCACTTTTTTTTGTTATTAGATTCTCAAGATAATGTAAGAGTTTAATTTATTTCTTTATTCAATAAGACTGCTTGAGATCTGCTGAATGGTAATTAGGTCTTAGTGAATTTAGGTCCATTAAGGTTGGTGTTGTTGTTGGTATTCATGGAATTCTTCTTTGAAACTAAATCTTTCAAGTAGATTTCTAGTTCTTTGTTGGTTCTGTTTCGTCTAGGAAAGGGAACAATAAAAATGAAGGTTAATTTAAGGGAGATAAAAATATTTTTTGTTAATAAATTTAAGGATATTTTACCTTGGAGTATTGGCAACGATATCCTACTGAGATTCAGCTTAGTATTTTTTTTATATTTAGCTGTAAATACGACTCACTTTAGCATAATATAGTGAATCAGCTCTGACTTCATTAAATGAGGCATCCACAACATCCCTTTACGATACAGCTAAAACAACAACAAAATACACAAAAAGTCTGCTAAAAATTATAACCAAAAAAAAATAACTTCCTTTACCTTTTTAAAATTAAATAATTGGATCTCTAAGCTGATCTAGTTTAGTAGTAGCTTCAGTTTTAATTTATTCAAATGATACAGCAGGTAGGATAGTTGGTTTCCTTTTCAAACTAGTGAATTAAGCATTTTTAGAGCGATTGTTAACTGGTGAGAAACCACCCATCTTGTTGGAACTAGTTTATGATTAATTGTTTTTAAAGCGAATGTTAAGTGGTGATAGGTCTCGTAGGTAGCTTGAACTGACTAATACTTGAGATTTCTTAGTATTCTTGTTGAATGGTGAGAGTGTATTTTGCTTCAAGATTTCTTGATTTTACCATTTTTAATGCAGTGAAGGCTGATTTCTTGAACTGTAAAAAGGACTTAATTAATCGTGGTAAGTCATAGGTGCGTCTTCACTAGCTATTCTCAAAGTGAATCCCCTAATTCACAAATTTAGAAGTTACAAAAGGAAAGATAAAAAAGTTAAAATCAATAGGACTCCTTCATATTCACTTATTAGTAAAATTAGTTTTGTGTTTTTGTACATTTTTTTTCCAACAATTTTTTTGATTTCCGGGGTGTTTTGTTCTTTTTTCTCCTCTGCCTTCTTGAGTAGCTTGTATTCCCTTTCGCTTAATTCAGAACCCGAAATCAGAGAAGTTTTCCTAAAATTCAAGAAAGTATTTTAGTTTATGAGGAATTAAACAGGCAACTAGAAGTAAAGAACTATGATTTTTCAATGAAACAACCAAATCAAACGCAAGAAAACACTTACTTAATGATGTTATTGTTCGGCCTAAAAGTCATTCCAAAATCAGCTGTTTTTAGATTTAAAGTCGCATTCCAAATAAGCTAAAAAAATCAAATGCTAATTATTGTAAAATTTCCTTACCTTTATTCGATTATTTCTTCAAATTCCTAATGTAAACCGACAGCAAGGCATTCAACGATTAGCTTTTATTAATAAACCTACTCGGAGAATCATCTCTTTAACTCTCAACCCATGTTTTCTACTCTTCAAATACTTCTATGTCTAATTCCTCTTGTTCTTTGTTTGGACCCATTTTTATTATCATTCTCTCTTGTAATTCTCTTATCTAAGTAGCCGGATTCGCCTTGAATGATTTGATTCCTTTCTTGAATGTTTTGGAGCCATCTAAATAGCTAGAGTTCATTTATGAGTTTTCGGTGAACCTAAAACCTTACTAAAAAATTCGGCTTAATTATTAATCATCTCAATCTGAAAATTCATTTTTTAGTGGTGGTTTTGTAATATTCTAATCTAACTTTTTCTTAAAGTATACCTTTGACCTAGATGAATCCAAATGACCACCACCATCTCCACCACCAGTTTAAGTCGAATGCAGCGTCTTTGTTCTTCTCTTAGAATCAAATCCTACTTCAATAGGAATGCTTCGACTAATAAAAGAATCATTTATGAAATTTATAATATGCAAATTGTCTCCAAATAGCTAGAATAACAAATAATACATCAACTTCTGCTTTTTCTAGCTAAGTTATTCAAATAATTACGCTGATTTCAATTGAGAATTCTCTTTCATCTGTTTTGCTGACTGCTTAAACTATCCAAACGACTCAAAGTTCATGCTTTATTCATTGCTGCATATTCTGGGTAAAGGAGGAGACAACAGTTATTCTTAGGTTCCTCTCATTTTATGGGGAGATCTTTTCTAATCTGTGCTTGCTCCTATGCCTGTTGAAGAGTGAGATGTCTTTTAGAAACACCAAAACCAACACAAGAATGATAACAAACCCAGAGATATTCACCAACTAAATAAATAAAAATGAAATCATCATTACTGTTTATTATTCCTGAAAGCCCTCCTTCGCTTCCCTTCTCAACATAGCAAAAGTTACTTTTCGCTCTTCAGATAAAAGAAAAAAAGTTTTAATAATACTTTCTTTTGTTGGTTCGTTATTATCAAAATTTCTTATTGCTTTTTTTGAGAACTAACAAGAAATAACTTCCCCTTTTTTTGATCTATTCTTACAATCCACTCTAATAGTGCTTATTTCTATTAATAAAGTGTTTGTAATAAAGGAAATTATTGTTTTGCAGATTTTTGTATTTAAGGTTTGAGCAGATTTATTATTATTTTTCTAAAAATCTCAAATGACTCTTTAAATTGCTTTATTATCAAGAACAAGACTTTCTTAAATATTGATAATTAGAACAAATACATCTTTGTGGTTGTACATAAAGGAAGGAATAACTCTTCAAACATGGGTAATCTATCATCTTTGAAGATAATTTAGGTTAAGTTTAAGAAGTTGTATCTCTCTCAACTTGTCTGATTAATGAGGTACTCGATGTTTCTAGCGATTTGAGGCTCCCATTTATCTCCATTTTCAAGAAGTTTATACTTGTCGTAGAAGAGATCCTCATGGAGGAAAGCAGTTTGTTCGTAATTTGGTCCCTTTTTGAAAGCAGCATAACAAAACAAGCATTATTAACAGCTGTTCTATTAATTGATGCTATTTTTTTGATTACCTCGACGATTGCATCAACTGGGCATGCTTCTTAGCAGAATCCGCAATAGATGCACTTAGTCATGTCAATATCATACCTCACTGTACGTCTAAAAGTGGTTTATCATGAATTCAAAAAAAAATAATTAATAAATTCTCAGCTCTTAGGCTTGCTATTTTGATGTCCATACCTGGATCCATCTGGTCTAGGTTCTGTTTCAATTGTGATGGCTCTAGCAGGGCAAGCACTCTAGCAGAGTTTACAAGCGATACATCTGTTGAGTTATGAAAAAAAAAATGTTCAAAACTCAAATAAAAAATACAATCCTTTTTTTCATCTGAATCTTTTTGTATTTTTTCCCAAATCTTCATGCTGATTTAACTCTTTAAATCCATCTTTGCACTCTTATTTCTTGTTCTCTTTGAAAAATATTTATGCTTTCATCATTTTAGTTTACCTTTCTTCACCAGTTGGGTATCTTCTCAATGCATGTTCACCTCTGAAAAGTGGTGAAAGTGGACCCTTCTCGAAGGGATAGTTGATAGTCCACTCTGGTTCAAAGCAGTAGACAATACCGCAGAACCAAAAGTGATAGAAATATTCAGGACAGATGATATTCTAATATGATGTTTCCCAAACATCAGTGTAGTCTAAGTCATCGGGAATATCTCTGCCGTAGAGCGTCACATCGTCTTTGAGCTCATCATCGAAATCCAAATTAGGATCGTAGAATGACTTATTGTAGTGCTTAGCTGTCACACTAGAATCAGGAGCTTCAAGATTGATCTTTGGGATCAGACCTGTGTTTTGGTAAAACAAACATTCAAGACATTTATTGTGATTTTGTACTTTATTTTTGGTATTTTGATTTTTAGAACATTAGTGATAATTTTTATGAATTTTCGAAGTAAAACTCAAGTGCCCTTACAGAAGTTATTGCGGAGAGCCTTGCTGAGCTAGACTTTACGGTAGTTCTTGATTATTCTAGATAGCATATGGTTGTAGGAGAGAACTATCTTGTGTTTTTTATTTTTCACTGCTTGGAAGAAGCTACAGCCAAATCAAATAAATTTCTTTATTAATAATGATATTCACAATCAAAGATTCCTTTCGTTTTTGATTTCCTTTACTTTAGAGTTAGATAGTATTCAAAACTCAAAAATATGGCAGAGAGAAAGAGAGACAATAATCTTCAATTATTCTTGAAAAAACTATGATGAAACTTTGATTATTGTTTTTTAATAGCAGATAAAGAAATATAAGTTATTTTTGAAATAATATTTTTGAAAAATGTCTGCATGTACCTGATTGATTCAAGCCAAGGTAAAGGACATATAAAAACCAATGTTTAATGGCAGCACATATGAATTAACAGTACAATCAAATTCATGTGAAAACTATTTCGATTTCATTCAAAGCAAAGTAGTCAAATGAAGACATAGTTCATATGGAAGAAATATACCCCACGTTGATGTTCTTCTTTTCGTTGTTTCAGTTAATATTACTGTTATTATTGTTGCTATTTCCATTATTATTATTCATTAAAAGCGGCTGCTATGGTGGGAAGTACATCGGCATAGGATACATCTGCATCATTGGTGGATATTATTATTATTATTATCCTCCAATTTGATTCTCACCTAGTTTATCTCCTTAAACGTTCCATGGTTGATTCATCTAATCCAGAAAAAGCAAGGTTTTAACAAAAAATGAAGCGAAACTCAAAAAAGATTGTTTAAAAAATCATACATAGAATGGCATTGGGGGCTATTGTTGCTGCTATTGAGGTAAGAACTGAGGCATCATTGGAGGATATTGCATAGGAGGATACATCTAAGGCTGGAAAGCTAATTATTCAGGAGGAGCAGTTGTACCAGGCTAACCAGGAGGATTAGTAGGACCAGCAGAAGTTGGTGGAAGCTGAGCAGGATTATAAGGTACGTAATAAATGAAGTATCCAGGCTGTTATGGGAGTTATTAGGGCTATTATGGTAGCAGATTTGCTGGGGCTGGGATAAGATTGTTCAGTGGTTGTGTTGGAGGATAGAAAGCACCAGGTGACCACATGGCTGGTTGCTATTATGGCTATTGATTGTGGTGAGTGTGGTGATGATGGTGAGTAGTCTAGTGAGGATGGTGAGCAGTATTACCATGGCTAAACTACTATTCAAGTCCAACTGGTGCATTAGGAGTATTTGTTGTTGTTGTTGCTCCGAGATGATGGGTGGGCTAAGTTGCAGAAACTTTTTAAGATCCTTATTGAGAGGTTTGGGCTTATTAAGGAGTATTCTTATTCACTGTATTGCTTGCAGTATCTTCATTTTTGGATTATTTGACTGAAGACGCAAAAGAAGCAGCACCTTTTTATTCAATTACTGCAGCTTGATGAGGCTTTGAAGAATTATCACTGTGAGATTTATCATGACTATTTTTTAAAAAATCAAATTTTACTTAAAAAAGTTGTAAAATAAATAAGATTTTGATCATGATCTTACGATTGTTGCTGCTATTTCTGCTTATGTTCAGCTGAGAGTGCATTACTGGTGTTCTTGGAAGGAGGACACACAGCTAGGTCTTTGTTTCCAACAGTTGTAGAATTGCTGCTGGTTACAACCACTTGATCGCATAAATCATCAATGATGCTCTTCACAGCTGGATTGTGATGCGTGGCTAAGATATTTGAAGAGGTTGCCTTATTTGGGGTGTGTTGCTTGGCTTAGGTGACTTCTTTAGGTTGTTGTTAGTTTTACTGATTAGAATTGTTGTTTGAAGTGTGTTTAGATGTCTCGGGAACATTAAGATTATTCTTGGATTCAGAACCAGTATCCGCCGCAGCAGATTAATGGATATGGTCTTTGTGATTCTTCTCTGGAGATGCATTTTGTTGGTTGCTAGAATCGGTAATTTTCTAAGCATGTTTATGACTTGTTTGCTGTTCTCCATGTGATTTTGTGGTTTCTTCTGTTTTTGCCTAAACATGAACAATCTCAGCCTTCAATTCTTCTTTCTATTTGAGTTGTTAAACATTTACCTATTCTAATTATGTGTTTTATTCTTATTTGTCATGTTTTTTATTTTTTTCTTAAGTTTCCTTATGTTCTTATGAAGCTTTCACCACACCAGCATGTTATTCTTCTCCTTTCTAATAATCTTGCTATTTTTGCACATCACTCTTTTTGACATAGACAAACTCATTCTGTGGTTTGAATGCACGACTGTTTTTTGTTCTATCATCAGAATTATTTTGGTTTTAACGTGGTTTGTATTCGCGTCTCTGTTGTTGTTATTAACCATCTGGATGTTGAACCTGCTCTGATGCTAAAAAATAATTAACAAATTGTACTATTAATATGATATTAAATATGTCTTACTGTTGTTGGTGTCTTATTGTGCTTAGGATTTCTCTTAGTTTTCTTGTTTTGACTGATCATGTTTCCATTTGTGCTAGTTGTCTTTCTACTAATAACTCCTGTAGTTCTTATTCTCACCTTGGGTCTTGTTGCCTCTTTCATTTTATGTTTCATTGCTGTTGTTGTTGTAGTTT